>Ga0256404_1002064_pt1 | contig 45562 bp, 50 predicted proteins | sample RumenRJG_01DNA_FD_185990 | JGI IMG/M metagenome (GOLD analysis project Ga0256404, IMG submission 185990) | Bovine rumen microbial communities from Lethbridge, Alberta, Canada - RJG_01 | ecosystem: Host-associated > Mammals > Digestive system > Stomach > Rumen | place: Canada: Alberta | collected... | reverse complement strand
AGGGGTGAATTCCAAAACAGTCCGGTGGACTGTTTTGGAAGAGGGGACGCCCTGCAAGAGAGGGCGTGCCCCTCAGAAACACAATGTCAAAATACTTCTATATTGACACTGCCAGTATACCCACGCTCTTTTTTATAGCCTTTATACCTTGTCTGCCAGCTCCGCCCACAGTTCCATGTCCTGTTCAAGGGTCTGACGTGCCTCGTCAAGCTGAGAGCATTTTTCGTTTATTGCCGAGTAATCCGATGCCACCGCCGGGTCGGAGATCTCATTTTCCAGCTTTGAGATAAGCTCCTCGGTCAGCTCTATTTTTTTCTCCAGCTGCCTTATCTGTTCACGCCTTTTTGCATCAAGAGCACGCTGCTGCTTGGATTTGTGGCTTTGCTGTTTGTTTTGTTCGTATGCAGCCTTCTTTTGCTGTTCCGCCTGAGCCTGTAAAGCCTGCTGCTGTAATGTGTATTCACGATAATATGCGTCGAAATTTCCGTCGTAAGACTTTACACCCTCAGGTGATACCTCCAGGATCCTTGTGGCGACCTTGTTGAGAAGATATCTGTCGTGGGAAACAAGAATGATCGTGCCCTCAAAGGCGGCAAGAGCATCTTCCAGCACCTCCTTGGTCATCATGTCAAGGTGGTTTGTAGGTTCGTCAAGAACAAGTACGTTCCCACGGTTCAGAGCCATTATGGCAAAGTACAGCTTTGCCCGCTCACCGCCTGAAATGACCGAGACAGGCTTGAAAACATCCTCGCCACGGATCAGCACGGAAGCAAGTACATTTCTTGCATCTCCATCAGAGAGCCTGGGGTTTTTCCGCTGTATCTCACCGATAACCGTGTTGTGCCTGTCGATCGCTTTGTGTTCCTGGTCGAAATAAGAGATCTTTACGTTGTTTCCCCAGCTTACGCTGCCCCCGTCATGTGGAATAAGCCCCTGTATGAGCTTTAATATCGAGGATTTGCCGATCCCGTTAGGGCCGATTATGCCAATATGCTCTCCACGGCGGACATTAAAACTGAGGTCTTTTATGAGCAGTCTTTTTTGTTCACCCTCTCCCACTTCAAGAGGACATTGTAAGACCTTCACTATGTCCTTTGTAGGTTCAATATCATAGCAAAGATCTATTTTCGGCGGTCTGATAAAGCTTGAAGGCTTATCCAGCCTCTCTATCCTGTCCAGCATATGCTGGCGTGACTTTGCCATTTTTGCCGTAGAAGCACGTACTTTGTTGCGTGCGATATAATCCTCAAGCTTTGCGATCTCTTTCTGCTGGGCTTCATATTCTTTTATCATACGCTCGTCACGCATTTTCCTCTGAACAAGATATGCGCTGTAATCACCTTTGTAGCTGTAAATATGTCCATGCTCGATCTCGCATATCCTTGTACAGATCCGGTCAATAAAGTATCTGTCGTGAGAAACCACCAAAACAGAACCTTTGTAGCTTTTAATATGCTCTTCAAGCCACATAATGGTGTTAAGATCAAGGTGGTTTGTAGGCTCGTCAAGGATAAGAAGATCAGGCTCTTCCAACAGAAGCTTTGCAAGAGCAAGCCTTGTTTTTTCGCCGCCGGAAAGTGTATCCACTATCTGAGATGTGTCCGTTCCACCAAATCCCATACCGCTGAGCACCTGCTTTATCCTTACGTCTATGCGGTATCCGTCCCGGGCTTCAAAATATGCGTTCAGCTCCGAATACTCATGACTGATCATTTCAAGTTCCTCGCCTTGGGCTGTAAGCATCTGTCTTGACAGAATATCCATTCTTTCCTTGGTGCTTATAAGCCGTTCAAAGCAGCTCCGCATCTCTTCCTCTATCGTTCTGTGAGATTCAAGTCCGCTGTTTTGCCGCAGATACCCCACCACTGCCCTTGGGTCAACAGATATGCTTCCCGAACCGTCCGCAGCTTTGTCAAATCCCTCACTGCCGGTGATAATATTCAAAAGAGTAGTCTTTCCGCAGCCGTTTGAGCCGATAAGTCCCACTGTCTCTTTTTCCTCAATAGTCAGTGAAACGTCTCTAAGCAGAGGTTCACCGTTGAAGTATTTGTTTATGCTTTCTATGCTTACTATCATGATGATCCTCCTGCTTGTACTTTGTGTTATTACTATTATAACTTATACAACCGTTTTTTTCAATAGGCAGGTAATGAATGCCGGCTTATCAGTTTATAATAGTTGTAAATATACACAAAATTCATGGCGGTAATAAATGTAAAAGCTGTGCAATCATACAAAAAGCAACAGAAAAATGTTAATTCTGTTCAAATGAGGTTGTAATTTGGGTCACAATTTGTTAAAATAATATCAAACAGGTGTTATTTTCATAATTATAGGAGAGGAGGGGTGACGTTGAAACTTTTTGGAGAAAAACAGTCCGATGAAAAGGGTAAAGGAAAATTATATGCCTGCTGTAAGGGAGAGCTTTGCACTCTTGAGGATACGGGAGATGACATAATGTCCTCCGGGATACTTGGAGTGGGATATGGTATATATCCTGATTTTGAAGATGGATACGCACAGATCGTAAGCCCTGTAAGCGCAAGGGTGATCGATGTATCCACAAAGCCCGATGCGGCGGTTGTGAAAACCGATGACGGATTGAAGGTGCTTATCAGCTTCAGCGCCTTTTCGCTCCGGGAGACAAAGCTTACGATAAAAAGCGGTGACAATGTGGAAATAGGCGACAAAATGGCTGTGGTTACCCCGGAGGATGATAAAAAACGTGCAGTGTTCGTTGTTGTGGAAAACAGTGATCTGCTCATGGATTATAAAGTAAGAAAAGGTAATGTTGCTTCATCTGATCCGGCTATGAAATATTCTGTATAATATGCTGATAAACGTCCCTGAAAAGGTAACTTCGGGGACGCTTTTAATTTACACGCAAAGCACAGCGGTTAAAAGCGTAAAGACAGGAAAAAATAAATTATGAAAATAATAAAAAAAGTTTGTAAAACTATGTACTTTTATAAAGAAGTGTGATATAATCATACTGCATATATGTACCCTGTGGACGTTGTGCTGTATTTTATCCGGAGAGGACGGGATGATAGGGTTGGAGCAGAAGCTTTCACTGTATGGATTCAATAATCTTACGAAAACTCTTAGCTTTAATATCTATGATGTATGCTATGCAAAAACGGAAAGAGAACAAAAGGGCTATATAGCCTATATCGACGAACAGTATAATTCCGAGCGCCTTACAAAGATACTGTGTGATGTTACGGAAATGATAGGCGCAAGAGTGCTGAATATATCAAAGCAGGACTATGAGCCTCAGGGTGCATCGGTCAATGTTCTTATTGCCGAAAAAGCCTTGGATGAGGACTCCATCGACCCATCCTGCAACCAGGGAGTGCTGCCTGAGGCAAAACCCAGAACGGTAGCCGCACATCTTGATAAGAGTCATGTTACAGTTCATACCTTCCCTGAGTACCACCCGGATAACGCTATTTCCACATTCAGAGTGGATATAGATGTTTCCACCTGCGGTATGATATCACCGCTGAACGCCCTGAATTATCTTATAAGCAGCTTTGATTCGGATATTATAACTATTGACTACCGTGTCAGAGGATTTACAAGGGACGTTCTTGGGAAAAAGTTTTTTATAGATCATAATATCACATCTATACAGGACTATATCGACAACGACACCTTGACCAGGTACGATGCTATCGACGTTAATATGTACCAGTCAAATATATTCCATACAAAGCTTCTTATAAAGGATATAGAACTGCAAAACTATCTTTTCAAGACCGATGCTCTGGAGCTTACACCAAAGCAAAGGCTGGATATAACCGATGCTTTGAGGCGTGAAATGATAGAAATATACAGCGGTATGAATATATATTAAAACAGCAGGATCGTGATGAAGTTTGGAGCTTACACAGAGCAATGCGCCGGTATATGAGGCGCTGACAAAGCACATGAAAAACCGTGTGGTAAGGCTTGACGTTCCGGGTCATAAGGGAGGAAGGATGAACAAGCCTCTTCGTGATTTCCTTGGGGAGCAGTGCCTGCGGTGCGATGTGAATTCAATGAAAAATCTTGATAACCTCTGTCACCCCACCGGGGTCATAAAGCAGGCTGAAAGCCTTGCGGCAGAGGCTTTTGGCGCTCATAATGCCTTTTTTATAGTCAACGGCACCACCGCCGCTGTGCAGACTATGGTTTTTACAGCCTGCAAGGCGGGGGAGAAGATAATTATGCCCAGAAACGTCCACAGGAGCGCAATAAATGCCCTTGTTGTCTGCGGAGCTGTGCCTGTATACGTAAACCCCGGGACTGACAAAAAGCTTGGTATACCCCTTGGTATGTCGGTTGAGGACGTTGAAAAAGCAATTGAAGAAAACCCCGACGCAAAAGCCGTGCTGGTGAATAACCCTACCTATTACGGCATATGTTCGGATATCAGGAGGATCGTGGACATCGCCCACAAGCACGGAATGCTGGTGCTTGCCGACGAAGCTCACGGCACTCATTTTTATTTTGGAGATAACCTGCCGATGAACGCAATGGAGGCAGGTGCGGATATGGCTGCGGTGTCGATCCATAAAACGGGAGGCAGCCTTACCCAGTCATCACTTCTACTTTGCGGAAAAAATATCTCCGAGGGCTATGTGCGGCAGATAATCAACCTTACCCAGACCACAAGCGGCTCGTATCTGCTTATGGTATCTCTTGATATGGCAAGGCGAAATCTTGCTCTCAACGGTAAGGATATGTTTGCAAAGGCGTGCGATTATGTTAGCTACGCAAGGGGAGAGATAAACAAGATAGGCGGTTATTACGCTTTCGGGCAGGATCTTGTGAACGGAAAGGATATCTTCGCATTTGACGATACAAAGCTTTCGGTGCATACAAGGGCTGTGGGACTTGCAGGTGTCGAGGTGTATGATCTTTTGCGTGACGAGTACGATATACAGATAGAGTTCGGCGACATCGGAAATATCCTTGCGATAGTTTCCGCAGGGGACAGAGAGCTTGAGATAGAGCGCTTCATTTCAGCGCTCAGCGAGATAAAAAGGCTCTACCATAAAGACCCGGCAGGACTTTTTGACCACGAGTATATCAACCCCATAGTCAGAGTTACACCACAAAAAGCCTTTTACAGCGAAAAAAAGGCTGTACCCGTAAAGGACAGCTGCGGCAAGGTGTGTGCAGAGTTTGTAATGTGCTATCCGCCGGGGATACCGATACTTGCCCCGGGGGAAATGATAACAACGGACATAATCAACTATATAAATTACTGTAAAGAAAAGGGCTGCCTTATGACAGGCACAGAGGATCTTGAGATAAACTATATAAACGTTATAGACGAGTAGAACAAAGAGCAGCTTTGGGAGATGAAAAAATGAAAATAATGCCTGATCCTTTTGAGGAGGACGACGAAGAGATCGGACAGCCTCAGGAAAGCAACAAGTGGCTTGAATACCTTTTGATCGCCTTGGTTATTATTATATCCATACCAATTGTTCTTCTCATTGCAGTTAAGCTCATGTTAAGCTGGGGAGACGGAAAAGAGGAAAAACTCAAAAGCAGCTTTACGACAGAGCTTGGTGACGAATTTGAAATTTATTTTGTTGAGGAAACTAATTTCCTGCAAATTGATGATTTCTATGAGCTCAGAAAAAAGGGCGACGATCAATATATTATACGAATGAACAGCCCGATAACAAGTGATGATCTGACAGTGATAGAGGACAGCGACTCACTAAGGGCGTACCGTGTCTTCGGAACGATCATTTATTCTCGCAACAGTGTTGATTTCGAGGAACTGAGAAATCTTACAGATGCCGGCGGTGAGTTTTTCGTTTACATCCGTGATAATTTGCTTTCAAGCTATGCTTTTATGAACAATTATTTTAGCGACTATGCGAGGATATATCCCAAGGAGAAGGAATTGCTCCTCAATGCAATTGAAAATGGCAATACAGTGGTATTGAAAAAATATGGCTATAATTCTGATGCTAAAGAACTGGAGAAAATGAGAAAAGAACTTTGGAGATATAAACCAATTGACGATTCTTCCGCAGCCAAATAACTATCTGACAAAATATGAAAGGAGAACCTATTTTGGACTTATGGTTTACCGAAAAGCACACTGATGATGTGAATTTCACGATAAAAGTTAAAAAGCAGCTGTACAGCGGCAAAAGCTATTACCAGCAGATCGACGTATTTGATACCTACGAGTTCGGCAGAGTGCTGGTGCTGGACGGCTTTATTATGCTCACCGAAAAGGACGAGTATATCTATCACGAAATGGTCACTGCCGTGCCTATGGCGGTCAATCCCGAGATAAAGAGCGTGCTCGTTATCGGCGCAGGTGACGGCGGAACGATACGGGAGCTGACACGCTATGATTCAATAGAAAATATTGATATGGTGGAGATAGACCGGCAGGTCGTTGAGGTATGCAAGGAATATTTGCCCCAGACCGCCTGCAAATTCGATGATGAGCGTGTGCACCTTTTCTTTGAGGACGGGCTTAAATTTGTCCGCCGCAAGGAGAATGAATACGACCTTATAATCGTAGATTCCACCGATCCTTTCGGACCCGGCGAGGGGCTTTTCACAAAGGAGTTTTACGGCAACTGTTCAAAGGCGCTGAGTGATAAGGGCATACTTATCAACCAGCACGAAAGCACATATTACGATTCCTATGTGGATATGGTAAAGCGCACCCATAAGCGCATCAGCAGTGCTTTACCTGTATCTATGGTCTATCAGGCGCATATCCCGACATACCCCTCGGGGCATTGGCTCTTTGGCTTTGCATCAAAGAATCTCCACCCCGTATATGATCTCAAAGCGCAGGAGTGGGAGAATTTCGGCATAGACACAAAATACTATAACACCGAGCTGCATAAGGGCTGCTTTGCCCTGCCAAACTACGTAAAGGAGATACTCGCCGATGAATAAGAACGTGTTTACCTTTATAGGCTGCGACTGCGAGTATGACGAAGCGAAGATAGTGCTTTTCGGAGCGCCCTTTGACTCAACCACATCTTTCCGCCCGGGAACGAGATTTGCGTCAAGTGCGATACGAAATGAGAGCTTCGGCATCGAGACGTTTTCCCCCTATCAGGACAAGGATCTGCTCGACTGCAAGGTCTTTGACAGCGGCGATCTGGAGCTGCCCTTCGGCAGTCCCGAGCAGGCTTTAAAGGATATTGAGGGCACAGCAAGTCGGATACTTGATGACGGCAAGATACCCTTTATGATCGGCGGAGAACATCTTGTAACCCTAGGCGAGTTCAGAGCCGTTGCGAAAAAATACCCCGATGTGCATATAATCCACTTTGACGCACACTGCGACCTGCGAGATGATTACCTGGGCGTAAAGCTTTCACACGCCTGCGTGCTGAGAAGATGCCACGACATTGTCGGTGACGGACGCATTTTCCAGTTTGGTATCAGAAGCGGAGACAGGGACGAGTTTGAGTTTGCAAAAACGCACACCTGTCTGCACCGCTTTGACCTTGAAACACTTGAAGAAACGGTGGAAAGGCTCAAAGGAAAGCCCGTGTATTTCACCCTTGACCTTGACGTTCTCGACCCGTCTGAGTTCCCCGGAACAGGTACGCCTGAGGCGGGCGGCGTGAGCTTCAAGGAGCTTCACAAGGCGGTAATGACGCTGTCAAAGCTCAACATCGTCGGGCTTGATATGAACGAGCTTTCGCCAGTTTATGACCCATCGGGCAGGAGCACAGCCCTTGCCTGCAAGCTGCTGCGAGAGATACTGCTTGCTATCTTGTAAGGAGAAAAATGCAAATTGCTTCTGACGAGCTTTGGCGGTGAGATACTGAAAATATAAATAATATCAAACTAATAATAGATAACGGAGGTTGATCTTAATGGGAAGAGCATTGATAATTGGTGCCGGCGGAGTTGCAGGTGTGGTTATACACAAGTGCTGCCAGAACAGCGAGGTCTTTGAGGAGATCTGCATCGCAAGCCGCACTAAATCAAAGTGCGACAAGTTCAAATCTGAGCTTGAAGGAAAGACAAAGACTAAGATAACTACTGCACAGGTGGACGCTGACAACGTTCCCGAGCTTGTCAAGCTTATGAAAGAGTACAAGCCGGATATATGCATAAATGTTGCACTTCCGTATCAGGATCTGCACATCATGGACGCTTGCCTTGAATGCAAGGTGGACTACGTTGATACCGCAAACTATGAGCCTGAGGACACGGCTAAGTTTGAGTATTCCTGGCAGTGGGCTTACAGAGAGCGCTTTGAAAAGGCAGGCATAACAGCGCTGCTCGGTTCGGGCTTTGACCCCGGTGTTACAGGCGTTTTCTGTGCATACGCTCAGAAGCACTACTTTGACGAGATAAACTATATCGACATTCTCGACTGCAACGGCGGCGACCACGGCTATCCGTTTGCAACTAATTTTAACCCTGAGATAAACATTCGTGAGGTCTCCGCTAAAGGCTCATACATTCAGGACGGCAAGTGGGTCGAGACCGAGCCTATGGAGATAAAGAGAGTTTACAACTTTGACCAGGTGGGCGAAAAGGATATGTACCTTTTGCACCATGAGGAGCTTGAATCCCTGGCGCTGAACATCAAGGGAATCAAGCGCATAAGGTTCTTCATGACCTTCGGACAGAGCTATCTGACCCACCTCAAATGCCTTGAAAATGTGGGTATGACCTCTATCGAGCCTATCGACTTTGAGGGCAAGAAGATAGTTCCGCTTCAGTTCTTAAAGGCTGTTCTGCCCGATCCTGCAAGCCTTGGTCCGAGAACAAAGGGCAAGACCAACATCGGCTGCATCTGCCAGGGCAAAAAGGATGGCAAGGACGTTAAATACTATGTTTATAACGTTTGCGACCATCAGGAATGCTACAAGGAGGTCGGCTCCCAGGCTATCAGCTACACAACAGGTGTTCCTGCAATGATCGGTGCAATGATGGTTATGACAGGCAAGTGGAAAAAGCCGGGCGTTTACAATATCGAGGAGTTTGACCCGGATCCGTTCATGGAGGCACTTAACAAGTGGGGCTTGCCGTGGAAAGAAAACTTTGACCCCGTGCTCGTAGACTGACAGGTGAAATAATGGCAAGAATAAGACGTAAAAACGGCAGACGCAGACTGCTGATAATGCTTGTTGTGGTGCTGCTCTTTGCATGGTACCTGGCAGTGGGCGTAATAATGTCATATATGAAAATATCTATGCTCCCAAAGATATTTGCCCTTACGCTGCCGTCGTTTTTTATGGGTGTGGCGGTCACGCTTCTGGTGCTGGATATACGCTACGGCACACATCTGAAACGGCGCAGGAAAGAAAGAGAAAGCGGTGATGAAAATGCTGATAATGATTGATGATGTACAGTTTGAAAGCAGGGAAAGGTTCTTTGACTATATCAGCAAGGCGCTGGGCTGCGGCGAAGGGGAAATAAACTCTGTGTCAAAGCTTTTTGATGTGCTTTGCGATTTTGAAGATGAAGCAGAGGTCACATTCTACGACACGGACGAGATAAGTGATGAAATGAAGTCCTTTGCCGAGGAGGTACTCGCTGCATTTATGAATGCAAAAAACACCAACGAAAAGCTTTCCGTTAAATTTGAAAAAACAACGGTTTAGGGAGAAAAGATGTTTGATATAAGTAAGGTCAAAACGCCTTGTTACGTTATAAGTGAAAAGACACTGGCGCACAATCTGGATATACTGGGCAAGGTCATGGAGCACACAGGCTGTAGGATACTGCTGGCGCAAAAGGCGTTTTCAAACTATGCTGTGTATCCTCTTTTGTCAAAGACACTTTGCGGAACTACTGCCAGTGGGATGTATGAGGCTCGGCTCGGCAAGGAGGAGTTCGGCGGCGAGGTGCACGTTTACAGCCCGGCGTATACAGAGCATGATATGGACGAGCTTGTGAAAATAGCAGACCATATTGTTTTCAACAGCTTTTCACAGTGGGAAAAGCACCGTGATATCATTAGAAAAAGCGAGAGAAAAATATCCTGCGGACTGCGCTGCAACCCTGAGTATTCCGAGATAGAAACTGATATTTATAACCCTTGCTTTAAAAATTCAAGGCTTGGCATAACCCTTGATAATTTCGACGAAAGTGAGCTTGAAGGCATTGAAGGACTGCATTTTCACACAATGTGTGAGCAGGGCGCAGATGTGCTTGAGCGCACCATACCCCATATCGAGGAGAAATTCGGCAAATATCTTGGGCAGATGAAATGGGTAAACCTCGGCGGAGGGCACCACATAACCAAAGAGGGATACGATCTTGAAAAGCTCGAAAAGTGCGTGAGATATTTGCAGGAAAAGTACGGTGTTACGGTGTACCTTGAACCGGGTGAGGCTGTTGCCCTCAATGCAGGCTGGCTTGTTGCGACAGTTCTTGATACGTTCAAAAATGGCATGGATCTTGCCATAGTTGATACCTCGGCAGCCTGTCATATGCCAGATGTGCTTGAAATGCCGTACCGTCCCATGATAATCGGATCGGGGGAAGCAGGTGAAAAGGCATATACCTACCGTCTTGGGGGACCTACCTGCCTTGCAGGGGATATTATCGGTGATTATTCCTTTGATGCGCCTCTTAAAGAGGGCGACAGGCTTGTTTTCACCGATATGGCTATCTACACGACTGTAAAGAACAATACCTTCAACGGTATGCCCCTTCCGAGCATTTATGTTGAAAAGACAGACGGTAGTATTGAGCTTGTGCGTGAGTTTGGATATAACGATTTTAAACAAAGACTGTAAAGCTATAATTCCTTTCTGCATTTTGCGGAGAGGAATTTTTAATAAATCTATGATATATGGGAGGTAATGAAAATGAAAGCACTTATCATCAACTGTTCACCCGTCAGGGACGGAGCGACCGCAGAGCTCGCAAGCATTATCTCAGGTGAGCTGTCACGAAAATATGAAACAAAAATAGTCTGTATCGACGATTACGATATCGCCTTTTGCAGGGGGTGCCGCAGCTGTCAAAACACGGCAAAATGCATTATGACCGATGGGGCACAGCAGCTTATGGCAGAATTTGAAGATGCAGACGTTATTGTTTGCTCTGCGCCTTCTTATTGGGCTGACGTACCCGGTCAGTTCAAGGCTTTCATTGACCGCTGCACCCCTTACAGCAACACCCACGAGCCCCACGCAAGCCTTAGCGCAGGGAAAAAAGGTTATGCCGTCGTGCTTCGTACAGGACCTAACATGAAAGAGTGTGAGCGCCTCATACAGACGATCGAGCACTTTTACGGACACCTTGAGATACAGTGCTGCAGCAGCCTTGGACTTTGCAGTGTCGAAAACAGAGAAGCGCTGCTGCCGAGGGCTCAGGAGCTAAGAGAATTTTGCAAGGGGATATAAAAAAACTGTGCCGCTTGTATCAGCAGCACAGTATATAAACACATATCATTCATAATTATTGCAAACAGTATTTTATTATTGCAAACAGTATTTTTTGACCTCTTTCATCACGCTGTTATCGTTGTTTGAGCCTGTGATGAAGTTTGCTGCACGCTTTACCGAGTTGTGGGCGTTTGACATAGCAAAACTGTAATATGCACAGCCAAGCATATCCACGTCGTTAAGATAATCGCCGAATGCCATTACTTCGTTGTATCCCACTCCAAGACGGTTGCAGATCTTTGAAAGGGCAGATCCTTTGTTTATGCCGCTGTTCATAATATCGACCCAGTATTTATCCGAAAGCTGAACTGTGCTGCCGGAGAAAACCTCTCCCATAGCATCGTACTGTAATTCCGAATAACCTTCTTTGTAAAATACAGCGACTTTGAAGATCTCATCGCTGCAGCTGTGCAGGTCTTCAATAAAATGACAGTCAACATAGTACTTTGCTATCTCATCAGCAAAGTCAGCACTTGAGGTGCTGTACCAGGTACCCTGTTTTCCGCAAAGAAGCACCGAGTATCCCTGCTTTTCGCAGTAGCTGATAATGCTGTCAACGGTGGATTTTTCCATTACAGAAACACTTAAAACATTGCCACGGTCAACGATATATGCGCCGTTGTCGCAGATAAAGGTCAGGCTGTCAAGGTAGCTGTTGAACTGTTTTTTCAGCGCACCAAAGCTTCTTCCGCTTGATATAACAAAGCGAATATTCTTTTTGAGCAGCTTGTGGATAACATCCTCAAAGTTTTCCGGGAGTTGCTTTTTATCATCAAGAAGTGTACCATCCATATCTGTGGCGATTATTTTTATCATAAGTATCCTCCGCTTTGTTTTTCTGCTTAGATTATAATATAAAAACCACCCTTTGGCAATGATTTTCGACAAGGTTCTGAAAGTTTGTAGACTTACATATTTTTTATTAAACCCCATCATTTTTATTGAGCTTAATTGACAAAAGGCAAAAGGCAGGAAAAATAAGGTGCGCTCTTAATGCATTTATTTAATAAATGGTGCTCTCTTTGCTGCCTATTTTTAGTCAAAGTTATAAAAAGAGGGGCTAAATCTTGACTTTCAGCGCATCTGATATTATAATAATGGTGTATTTCAGCGGAAGAATGTTTATTTTTATATAAAGTGTCGGAACAAACCTGATCATAAGGAGAAAGATAGGACAATGAAAGATAAATGCAAAAAAGTGGGTATAATTATCCATGATTATGCCCGTGACAATATGCTGCCTTTGATATTTGTACTGTCGGCAGTCATAAATGGCTTTATCCTCAGAGCTTTCACAGTAAAATTTGAATATAACCAGATAAAACCCCTGCTGGCAGATATAGGAATGTGCCTGTTTATCGGTTCGCTGGCTGTTTTTATCAAAAAGCCCAAAAGACAGTTTATTTTTCTTTTGGTACTCACAATAATTCTGGATGTTATCTGCGCCGGAAACTCCATATATTATACAAACTTCAGATCATTCATGTCCATATCCATGCTTTCCACTGCCTCACAGCTTGGCGGCGTTATGGATGCGGTGACAAAAAACATCATGGAGATAAAAGATCTGACGTTTTTGTGGTCTATCCCTGCAATTATCGTAAGCTATATACTGATAAAGAAAAAGACCAAGGGTTATACCAACCAGAATAAGGAGAAAAAGCACCGCAGGCTTGCAGGTCTTGCAACATTTGTGCTTTCCCTGTGCTTTATTGGCATCGCAGCCACCCTTATGACCGGCACCGATTATTCAAGATTGCAAAAACAGTGGAACAGAGAGTATGTTCTTGCCACATTCGGTGTTTATACATATCATGTGAGCGATGCGGTTTCCTGTGCAAATGCCCAGCTTAACATGATGTTCGGTTATTCAGACAGCGAGGAGCTTTTTAACAAGTTCTATGATAACAAGGCTGTTGAGGACGTAAATGCACAGGTGAAGAAAAATAAGTATTCCAATATGTTTGCAGGCAAGAACCTTATCTTTATCCACGCAGAAAGCGTACAGGGCTTTACCCTTGATACATACATTAACGGTGAACCCCTTACTCCAACCATAAATAAGCTTGCAAAAGAGGGTATCTATTTCACCAATTTCTATGCACAGGAAAGCGTTGGAACCACCTCTGATACAGAGTTTACTCTTTCCACATCGCTTATGCCGGCATCAAGCGGCACTGTGGCAATAAATTACTGGGACAGAGATTATACCACCACACAGAAACTGCTCAAGTCTATGGGCTATTATGTGTTCAGTATGCATGGAAACAACGGTTCCTACTGGAACAGGCTCAATGTGCATAAGTCCTACGGATACGATAAGTTCTATAATTCAACCACAGATTTCAAAGTTGATGAGACCATAGGTCTGGGTCTGTCCGATAAGTCCATGTTCAAACAGGCGATACCTATGATAAAGGAAATAGCCCAAAAGAACAAAAACTGGATGGGTGAGATACTTATGCTCACCAACCATACACCTTTCACCGACATAGAAAGAGTAAGTGATTATAAGGTAGATTTCAAGTATAAGAAATATAACGAAAAGACAGGTCTTTATGACGAGGTCAGCGCCCCGTTCCTTGAGGGCAGAAAGCTTGGATCGTATTTCAAATCCGTCCATTATGCAGATGAGGCGATAAAGCAGTTCCTTGACGATATGGACAAGGAGGGAATGCTGGACAATGCTGTTGTTATCCTGTACGGCGACCACGACGCAAAGATAAAAGAAGAAGAATTCGAGTATTATTATAACTACGACCCCTTCACCGATAAGGTCCTTTCATCCGGGGATCCGGGATATATCCCTGTTGACCCGTTCTGTTACAATATCAACCGTAAAGTGCCGCTTATAATCTGGAGCAAAGACGGTGGATATGAGCCAAAAGAGATCGATAAGGTGATGGGTATGTACGATGTGCAGCCTACCGTGGGAAATATGATGGGCTTTGAAAACAAATACGCCCTTGGACACGATATATTCTCTATTGACGAGAAGGAAGATAACGTTGTTATTTTCCCAAATGGCAACTATATCACCGATAAGGTGTATTATGACAGCCAGAAGGACGCATACTTTGACCTTGAAGGCTACAGAAATGTGGCAAAGTTTGCCTCATGCAACCAGATCTTTAAAGAGGAGCCTTCGCCCCTTTACAACGAAAAGATAAAAAGCAAATATAAGGTTGCAGCCGATGCCGAGTATAGCGAAGAGGTGCTGCAAAAGCGCAGAAATAACGAAAGAGTCGACCGGCAGTATATCAAGAAATACTGTGACTATGCCGACGAGAGAATAGATATCTCCAACGCCATAATCTATTTTGATATGATAAACAAAACAGAAGAGGGCTTTGCGGATAAGAGTAAGAAAACTGCTCCCAATTCAGCTGCACAAGGCGACAGCGAAACTTTGTTTTCACCCCCGTCCACAAGAAAGGACAGATATCTGTACGCCGTATAAATGTAAATATAAGTAAAAAAAGACTGCCTGAGACAATTCTCTCGGTGCAGTCTTTTTGCGTCTGCAAAAGGTTTTGGACAAAAAAAGACTGACCCTTAAAGGTCAGCCAGTTTTACATTTTAAAATATAAAGGGCAAGAGATAAAGCTTACGCTCTCTCTACCTTTCCGGAACGCAAGCATCTTGAGCAAGCGTAAACATGACAAGGAGTACCGTTTACAATAGCCTTTACTCTCTTAACGTTTGGCTTCCATGTTCTGTTGGATCTTCTGTGAGAGTGGGAGACCTTGATACCGAAAGTTACACCCTTTCCGCAAATATCACACTTTGCCATTAGTTTGCACCTCCTTTAACTTAATAACTAAATTCGCAACGTAAGTTATTATAGCACACCCGACAGGAAAATGCAAGTGTTTTTTTGCGTTTTTTTCAAAAATCATAAAAAGTTAATATATTTGTGGCAAAAGAGCACAATAATACTTGAAATCTTTTTTAAAATAGTGTATAATAAAACGTGGTATGTTCTTTGGAGAATGTACGTTTGGGAGGCGACGAGATCTTGACTTTTACGGTGGAAACAATTTTAAAATACGGTGCAAGAATAATGATCGTTTTTATGATCATTCCCCTGCACGAGTTTGCTCATGCCTGGTCGGCGCACAAAATGGGTGACCCCACTCCAAGACTTCAGAACAGACTGAACCTTAACCCTTTTAACCATATAGATCCCATAGGCGGACTTATGATACTTGTGTCAGGGTTTGGCTGGGGCAGACCTGTCCAGGTAAACCCAAATTATTTCAAAAAGCCCAGAAAGGGCATGGCTCTGAGCGCAGCGGCAGGACCTATCGCCAATGTTATCGCCGCAGTTGTGGGAGTTATTATCTACAAGGTGATGTATTACGCCTATTATGCCAACCCGTCAGATGTACTTTTCTGGATGACGCTGCTTTTCAGATTTTTTACCCAGATAAATCTGGGACTGGCAATATTCAACCTTATTCCTATTCCGCCTCTTGACGGCTCAAAGATACTGAGCTATTTTACCAGCTATAAAATAGACAGAAAAATCGAGCAGTACAGCTTATACATTATGATAGGCTTTGTTCTGCTGGTGTTCTCCGGGCTGCTTGACAGACCTTTGGGCGCAGTAAATGATGCACTGTTCTGGATCATAGATAAGCTTACCTTCTGGGTAGATCCCATTATGAGGTCAATATTCGGTCTGTAGTGATACAACCATAAATGAAATCGAAAGGATAGAACCAAATGTCTTCAGCACAGTTCAAGCTTGATATGTTCGAGGGACCGCTGGACCTGCTGCTCCACCTTATATCAAAGCACAAACTGAATATACACGATATCGAGATATCGCTGCTGCTGGAGCAATATCTGGAATATATGCATCAGCTTGACCATGAGGATCTGGAGGATGCTGCGGATTTCCTTGAAATGGCAGCAAGGCTGATATATATAAAGACAGTATCCCTGCTGCCTCAGGACGAGGAAGCGGTGGAGCTTAAAAAGGAGCTTGAGGGAAGACTTATCGAGTATTCCCAGTGTAAGCTGCTGGCAAAGGAGCTTGGCAGGGTGTACGCAGGGGGCGATATTTTTGTGCGCAAGCCTGTGGTGATACCCGTTGACAAGACCTATACCCGTGAGCATGACCCACAGGTGCTCCTTGAAGCCTATTTCGGGCTTTCGGAAAAGGCAAGGAACGAGAAGCCTATAAATGCAAAGATATTCCAGCCCATTGTATCATACAAAGTGGTGTCGGTGGGCTCAAAGATAGTTTATGTGCTTAAAAAGCTGTATACCGTAGGGGTGTGCGATCTTTCCCATATCTACGACGGAATGGAAACAAAAAGCGAGAGAGTGGCTACTTTTCTGGCTATTCTGGAACTTACAAAATCCGGAAGGATATGCCTTAACGACGACAATACGCAGATATTTTTCAGCGAAAAGAGCAGAAAGCGCAAAAAACACCTTGATAACCCGGAGGATACCAGCTCGGCTGACGTGCTGCCTGCTGAGGATATCGCAGAGGAAATACCGCTGCAGCAGGAAAGTGCGGAAGACTCTGAGACAGAGCAAATTCAGGCACAGCAGATGCCTCGGGACAGCGAGCTTGACTGTGATGAAGCTGACGGACAGGCCGAGGAAAACAGCGTGATTACTGAACCGGCAGAGGAACTTGCTGCCGTACAAGAGCAAACTGAAGCTCTGCAGGCTGAATTACCTGTACAGATAGATGATACGGACGAAACCGAAGAAATCGAGCAAGCTTCTCAGAAGCCTGTGCAGGACAAAATGTGTGAAACCGAATCACCCGTGGAGGATATCCCTGTCTTTGTGCCGGACGACGTGGTGTATACCCCGTCGGAAGCTGTTAAAACGAACAAGCCCAAAGGCGAGAACAGACCTGCTGCGGAGCGTGTGCGTGAAAGCAGTGCGCTGATTTATAAGCCGGCGGCGGTGAAAAAAACAGTTGCCGAAAGACCTGACTATGAACAGATCGTACCACAGGTGAACGAACCTGTCCATGAAAAATTTGTGTCCGGCGAAAGTGAACAGACCGGGACAGACAAAGTGAACTGCGGGTTTAAACCGAATTACTGGAACAGGCTTCGCTGGTACTGGGCAAGGGTATCTGTTGGTGACGACGCTGTGGGAAATTACTGGAGATACGGAAAATCATAATGATTTGAGAGGATAAGTATGGAATTTGAAGATATGGTGCCTGTTGTTGAGGCTGTGCTGTTTGCAGGGGGAGAGCCTGTTGAGGCATCAAGGCTTTGTGAGATCACAGGGCTTGTAAAACAGGAGCTTGAGCAGGTCATATCTGCCCTTGAGGACAGATATAAAGACCCGGGCAGCGGAATTGAACTGCTGAGGCTGAACGATTCTTATCAGCTTGCAACAAAACAGGAGTTTGCAGCGTACATAAAGTCTGCGCTGGAGATAAAAAAGAACTCGCAGCTTTCTCCGGCGGCGCTTGAAACGCTGACCATAATCGCATATAACCAGCCTGTAACAAAGGGCTTCGTCGAGAACGTCAGAGGAGTGGATTCTTCGGGAGTGGTAAACTCGCTGGTTGAAAAGGATCTGCTGGCAGAGGCAGGCAGACTTGACCTTCCGGGCAGACCCATAGCGTATAAGACCACCGAGAACTTTCTCAGAGCTTTCAGGCTTTCCAGCCTTAAAGATCTTCCGCCTTTGCCGGAGCCCAGCGAACAGGTAACTATTGACGAGATACTTGAAAATTCCCGTAACGAACAAAACGGGGAATAAAGAATTTACTTGTAATACTATGAAAGGAGCTGATGACTATAATAGTATTATATATACTGCTTGGCATAATAGCCCTTATCGTCATTTTGCTCCATTTTTCCGTTAGAGCTACGATAAAGGCAAGCAAGCAGGGTGCGGAAATAAAGGTCAAATGGCTTTTCTTTACCCTGTATCCAAGAAAGCCGAAGAAGCCAAAAAAATCAAAAAAGAACAAAGGCGAGGCTGAAACGGCTGATGAGCAGCCTGAGAGCCAAAAGGTCGATCTTTCGGAGGAATCTCTGGAGGAGTTTATAAAACAGGCCGAGCAGACAAGTGAACCACCGGAGGCGTCTGATGAGCCGGAGACTTCGCCGGAAAAAGAGTCCGATACCCCACAAGAGCCGGAAAAGACAGATAAACAGCAGGCAAAGAAAGCTAAAAAGGAAAAAAGAAAAAAACAGCATACGCCTGATATCGAACCGGCGGAGGGCAAAAAGGAAAAAGGCAAGCTCGCCCAGCTCAAGGACAAATTCAATATGGTCAAGCCATATATCCCTTTGGGCTGGAAATACTTTAGGAAAATATTGAAAAAGATACGTATCACCGATGTTCAGGCGGATGTTACCGTGGGTAAGGAAGATGCCTATGAAGCTGCGCTGTGGTACGGCAAAGTTCAGGGCTTTTTGTTCTCAACGATGGGTTGGCTGGGCTGTATTTTCACTATAAAGCTAAAACGGCTGGATGTCCATTGTGAGTTCAACGAGAAGGTAATGGATGGGGAAATATATTTGAAAGTAAAGATCAGACCAAGCACCATGATACACATAGCCTTTTGTATGGCGATAAAGGCGCTTTGTATCTTTATAAGGCAGAAAAAAGAACAAAAGCTCAAAGCCCAGGCTGCACGGAAAAGGCATGAACAGCAACAAAAACAACAGCAGAAAAAAGCTGCATAGACCGAAATAACAAAGACTAATATACAGAAAGGTTGATAGATATGAATTCAAACTCAAAGATCGAAGCTCTGGTAAACACCGCCATGTCAAAGCTGCGTGAGATCGCAGACTGCCAGACTATTGTGGGAAAGGAAGTTGTGACCGCTGACGGAACAACGATCATTCCTATCTCAAAGGTGTCGTTCGGTTTTGCCTCGGGCGGAAGTGACCTTCCTACAAAGGCAAAGGATACCTTCGGCGGCGGATCGGGCGGCGGAGTTTCCATTCAGCCAATGGCTTTTATCGTTATCTCAAACGGTGAGGTAAAGCTCCTTCAGATGACTGCAAATGCAGATAAGGGCAACGCTATCGTTAATATGGTACCTGAGGTGATCGATAAGATCACGGATTTTCTCGGCAAAAAGAAAGAGGGAAATGATTCCGCCGAATAAGCTGAATTTATAAGACGTTTGTGCACAGAATATCTATTGATGATCTGTGTAAGGACGTGAACATTATGAGAAAACTGCTTAGTAGGGTCTTTTGCGCCTTTGCGGCTTTATGTACAATTTTTTGCACTTGTCCGGACGCAAAAGCGGATAATTTACCATCGGTCAGTGCAAAGGGCGCAGTGGTAATCAATGCATCCACAGGAGAGGTGCTTTACAGCCACTTTGCGGAGAAAAGCCTGCCTATGGCAAGCACAACTAAAATAATGACCACCATACTTGCCATTGAACACGGTGACCTTGACAGCAGGTTTACCGTTGACCCTGTGGCGGTAAGGGTGGAAGGCTCATCTATGGGCTTGAAGGAAAATGACAAGGTGACTCTTAGAGACCTGTGCTACGGAATGATGCTCCCCAGCGGCAATGATGCGGCAAACTGCACTGCCGTAAGAGTGGGAGGTAGCATTGAAAACTTTGTACGGCTGATGAACGATAAGGCAAAACAGCTGGGGCTTGAAAATACCCACTTTGTCACACCATCAGGACTTGATGACTATACCCAGGATCACTATTCCTCAGCCCTTGATATGGCAAGACTTACCCGTTATGCCATGAAGAATAAGGAGTTCAGAAAGATATGCTCCGCCAAAAGCGTCAAACTCAGCTTCGGCGACCCGCCCTATGACAGGTGGCTGACAAACACGAATAAGCTTCTCAAGACCTGTCACGGCGTTATCGGTGTAAAGACAGGATTTACCGACAAGGCTGGACGATGCCTTGTGTCCTGCTGTTCAAGAGGAGGCACAGAGCTTATTTGCGTTACTCTGGGTGACAGAAATGACTGGCAGGATCATAGCAGGCTTTATGACAGCTGCTTTCCTCTGGTTGCAAGGCAGGAGCTTTCCTGCGGCACAAAGGGCTTTGTTCTGAATGTGGCAGGGGGAGAGTGTGACAAAATAAGGTGCAGGATCCAACCTGCATATGCCTGTATATCAAAGGACAGCAGGGACAGTGTCCGGTCTGTGGTACATCTTCCCATGTTTGTATATGCCCCGGTGAAAAAGGGAGATGCTGTGGGCAGAGTGGATTTTTGGTATAAAGGCGAATTGATAGCCCAAAGTGCTATTTATGCCGACGAGGATTGCCACTTGGCAAAAGGACAGGACAAGGGCTTTGTGGATAAATTGAAACAAAAGCTGATTTTGTGGCTTTCGTAAAAACGATCTCTTTGCGGATCATATCTGCAAGGGGGTACATAAGGAGATAAAATGGAAAAAGTCAGGATACAAAAGATAATTGCCGACAGCGGACTTTGCTCTCGAAGAAAAGCAGAGGAGCTTATCGAAAAGGGCAAGGTAAAGGTGAACGGTCACCCATGTAAGCTTGGAGATAAGGCTTTGCCGGGCAAGGATATGATCACCGTCGGCGGAGAGCTCATAACGGTGGATAAGCGCAGAAAACTGTATTACATAATGCTGCACAAGCCACGTGGATATGTGACAACTACAAGCGATGAGCTTGGCAGAAAATGCGTGACAGAGCTGCTTGAAAATATACCTGAAAGGGTCTATCCGATAGGGCGGCTCGACAAGGATTCTGAGGGACTGCTCCTTTTTACCAACGACGGCGGCTTTGCAAACGATATGATGCACCCCTCACGGCATATCTCAAAAACCTACCGTGTTACAGTACGGCCGGATATTACCGAGCAGCAGCTGGTGCAGCTTGCCTCGGGTGTGGAGATAGACGGAAGAAAGACAGCCGAGTGTAATGTGGTCGTGCTTGATAAACAAGTGGGCAGAGTAGTTTTGCAAATGACCATATTTGAGGGCAGAAACAGACAGATAAGAAAAATGTGCGAGGCGGTAGGTCTTGAGGTCGCAAGGCTGAAACGAACAGCTGTGGGACCGGTGAAGCTTGGAATGCTCAAGCCGGGCAGCTTCAGAGAGCTTAAACCGGACGAGCTCAGAGCGCTTAGAAATGCAGTTACAAAAAAGCAGGGTTAATTGTAAAATTAAAGTGAACTCTGTAAAACTGCTTGTAAAAAATGCAAATAAATAGTATAATGGTTTTGTATGATGATTATGCTTTTAATATAATTTGATTGGAGGATATCTGTATGTCTGACAAGTTGACAACTCTTGCTGAACTTACTGCTGCGGCGAGCCGTGACAGCCAAGCAAGAAACAGGCTTACATATTTGTTTGATGAGGGGAAATTCACCGAGCTGGACCCTTATGCAATGAGCGGCGATGACCTTTCGGGAGTTATTACAGCCTTTGGCTATGTGGATCAGAACCCGGTTTACGCTTTTTCTCAGGATATTTCTGTAAAGAAAGGCGCAATGACAGAGGCTCATGCAAAGAAGATCTCAAAGGTATATAGCCTTGCGGCTAAAACAGGAGTACCGGTAGTGGGTATCTACGATTCATTTGGCGCCGATGTTACGGATCCGTCAAGTGCGCTTACCGCCTATGGTTACCTTCTTTCCAAAGTCGCTAACCTTTCAGGGGTGGTTCCCCAGATCGCTGTTGTGGCTGGTACCTGTGCAGGCTGTGCAGCTATGCTTGCCGAGTCCGCAGATCTTACGGTCATAACAAAGCAGGGAGAGCTTTATGTGGCTCCCAATGCTGATATAAAGGATTTGGCTGAAAACGCAGTGAAAAACGGCACAGCTTGTGCTTTATGCGAGGATGATAAGCAGGCTTGTGAGTTTGCCGGAGAGCTTATCGCAAAGCTTCCTCAGAACAACCTCTCACCTGTGCCTATGTATGAGTTTGAAGAGCCTGCTTTTACAGGAGCAGACAATGCACAAAACACAGTAGATAGCATTTTTGATGCAGATAGTGCAGCAGAGCTTTATGCCGGCTTTGGCAAGGCTTCCTACACAGCTCTTGCAACTCTTGGGGGAGCAACAGTAGGCGTTGTTGCTACAAATAAGACAGAGGATAAGCTTACAAGTGCGGACTGCTCAAAGATAGCAAGGTTTGTAAGGCTCTGTGATTCCTTCGCAGTTCCCGTTGTAACATTTGTGGATACCCAGGGATTTGAGGCTAACGATTCCACAGAGATGCTGGGGGCAGTCAAGGATATGACCAAGCTTGCCAGTGCATATGCAGAGGCAACAACGATAAAGCTTAGCGTTGTTACAGGAAAAGCTTATGGTCCTGCGTTTGTAGCCCTTGCAGGAAGAGGAGCAAATGCAGACCTTGTGTATGCCTGTGAAAATGCTGTTATAAGTGCACTTGATCCGGTGACCGCTGTGGAATTTATGCAGCATGACCAGCTTAAAGGTGCAAGCGACCTGACAGCTAAGAGAAATGAGCTTGCACAGCAGTATATCAAGGAAAATGCAAGCGCAGTCCTTGCTGCGGCAAATGGATGCGTTGACAGCGTTATTTCTCAGAGCGCTATCCGCAGGACCCTTTTAGATTCTATAGAGATAATGGCAGGCAAGAGAGTTACAAATCTTCCTAAAAAGCACAGCAACATCCAGCTTTAATAAAAGAATATTATACAGATTGGTGGTTTTATAAATGAAAAGATACAATATCACAGTAAACGGAAAGACTTATGACGTAGCAGTTGAAGAGACAGATGCAGCCGGCGCTTCTGCACCTGTTGCAGCAGCTCCTGTGGCTGCGGCACCGGCAGCAGCTCCCGCAGCGGCACCTGCACCTGTTGCAGATGGAACAAAGGTGACTGCTCCAATGCCGGGTACTATCCTTGATATCAAGGTAGCGGTGGGCGATACAGTTGCATCGGGTCAGGCAATTTGCGTGCTTGAGGCTATGAAGATGGAAAACGATGTGAATGCTCCCTGTGCAGGCAAGGTGCTCAGCATCAACACCACCAAGGGCTCGGCTGTTGAAACAGGCGCAGTTCTTGCTGTTATCGGATAATCTCTCACCACTTACTACATATTAACGAAAGGACATAATGGATAATGGCAAAGCTTAATATAACAGAAACCGTACTTCGTGACGCACACCAGTCCCTGCTTGCAACAAGAATGTCCATAAATGACATGATAGATATTCTTCCTGAGCTTGATAAAGTCGGCTTTTATTCTGCTGAGGTATGGGGAGGAGCAACTTTTGACTCCTGTATAAGATTTCTCAATGAGGACCCTTGGGAAAGATTGAGGATAATCAGAAGAGAGATGCCAAATACCAAGCTTCAGATGCTTTTCAGAGGACAGAATATGCTGGGTTATCGTCACTACGCAGACGATCTGGTTGAATATTTCGTTCAGAAATCTATTGCAAACGGTATTGACATAATAAGGATCTTTGATGCACTTAACGATATAAGAAATCTTGAAACTGCCATTAAGGCAGCGAATAAAGAGGGCGGCCACGCACAGGTAGCTATCAGCTATACCACAGGTGAGGTATTCACTCATGAGTATTATGTTGATTATGCAAAGCGTATAGAAGCTGCCGGAGCAAAATCTCTGTGCATCAAGGATATGGCTGCGCTGCTCACACCTTATGAGGCTTCCACCCTTGTAAAGGATCTTAAAGCAGCGGTAAAGATCCCTGTTCAGCTGCATACACACTACACATCAGGTCTTGCATCAATGTGTATCATGAAGGCTGCCGAGGCAGGTGTTGACGGCGTTGATACTGCAATGTCACCTCTTGCAAACGGTACGTCACACGCTCCGACCGAGTCTGTTGTGGCTGCTTTCCAGGGTACAGAGTATGATACAGGTCTTGACCTTGTAAAGCTCAATGAGATCAGAGAATACTTTATGGGGCTGAGAAAGAAGTACATAGACAGCGGTCTGCTTGATCCGTCAATGCTGGCTTCAAATACAAAGGCGCTGCTTTATCAGGTGCCCGGCGGAATGCTCTCAAATCTCCTTTCACAGCTTAAACAGGCAGGTAAGGCAGATCAGCTTGAAGAGGTGCTCAAGGAAGTGCCGAGAGTTCGTAAGGATTCCGGTTTCCCGCCGCTTGTTACACCAACATCCCAGATCGTCGGAACACAGGCTGTGTTTAACGTTATCACAGGGGAGAGATATAAGACAGTTACCAAGGAGTTCAAGGGACTTGTTAAGGGCGAGTATGGAAAGACTCCTGTGGATATAGACCCCCAGTTCCAAAAGCAGATACTCAAGGACGAAAAACCTATTACCTGTCGTCCTGCAGACCTGCTTGAACCTGAGTTTGAGACTATGAAGAAAGAATCTGCCGAGTGGACAGAGCAGGAGGAGGACATTCTCACATACGCTATGTTCCCCAAGGTCGCTCCAAACTTCTTCAAGGCAAGAAGAGATAAAAAGTACGGTGTCGATTCCAAACATTCCGATGCCGACAGCAAAGTTCATCCTGTATAAAAAAATGTCAGCCGGCGGCGTAAACTGTCGGCTGTTTTTTGTTGCAAAAAGATCTGAAATATGGTATACTGTTAATCAGCTACTAAAACGGAGGAACAGGATAAATGAATAAAAAAGAGATAAACGAGATAAAAAGAAATCTTGACAAGGACAGCGGCTTTTTTACCATAAATCACGTGGTCACAGCCTGTGTTGATGCGGAAAAAAAGGTCAAGTGTATGACAAACCGTATGAATAATCTGATACCAGAGGATGAAAGCGAGCTGATCGTTGCGTATCTTAAAAAGATACTTTCCGGATCTATCGGCAAGAACCTGCTTGAGTATCATTTCCCTAAGGACGCTTACCTTGAGGGAGGAGCGCAGATTTTTATGAATGAAGTGCTCAGAAGCAAGCTTTCAGATGAGTCGCTTGTAAACAGGTATATTCAGCGTATTATCGAGAAAATGGAGTATATCTCCACTTATACCGTCTTTGTTGCTCATTGTACATATGCGGTGATAAGCAAGAATAAAAATCTTGAAAGCGATCTTGAAAGCGATAACAACTATAATTTTATCATAACGGCGATCTGTCCGGTAAATCTGCGTATCGACGGACTTATCTATGACGAGGAGAGTAACTCTATCGCTAAAAAGGAAACTGCCGACAGAATAGTTGATCCCCCCACAGACGGTTTTTTGTTCCCGTTATTCTCCGACAGACAGTCTGACATCAACGGGGTGCTGTATTATACAAAAAATGCAAAGAAGCCCAATTCGTCTATTGTACAGGAGCTTCTGGGGTGCGAATATTCTATGAGCGGAGTGAGCGAAAAGGTAACATTCCATGCTATTATGAATAATGTCTGCGGAGATGAGCTTGATCTTAATGTTATCAACAGCGTAAATAACAAGATCCAGGACATAATCGACCGAAGTGCACATGACACAGAGATACCAACGGTGAACAGCAGGGATATTTCCTCTATACTCTGGGAATCGGGTATCAGCCAGCAGAAGCTGGAGCATTTGCCGAAAGTCTATGAAACAGCTCTTGGTGAAAAAGAGCTTACCTGTGCAAACCTTGTGGATAAAAAAACTGTTTTGTCTGTGCCCGGAGTAACGGTGAACATTTCCAAAGAGGGAATAGATAAGGTCCGTACCCAGACTGTCGGGGGCAAAAAGTGTCTTGTTATAGAGCTAGACGATAAAATGTCCGTAAACGGACTTGAAACAGCTATTGAAGAGAATAAGATAACTGAGCCGGTATAATAAAAAAACCACCCTGATGGGTGGTTTTTTTGCTATTCAAGTGACATAAGGCGGAATTGTCCGTTTTCAAAAATAATATAGCTGTGTGAGGAGTTCTCCTTTGGCATAGCAATAGATCCGCAGTTCACATAAGTGTAGTCGCCCATATCCTTGATTACAGGTACATGGGTGTGACCGTTAAGGAGAAAATCGCCGTTTGAAAGGGGAGGGAGCTGCTGTGGGTTAAAGCGATGCCCGTGAGTGAGAAAAAGCTTACAGCCGTCTGCGTAAACCCAGCAGTAATCCGCCAGAACAGGGAAGTCCAGTACCATCTGGTCGACCTCTGTGTCACAGTTGCCTCGCACGCAAAGTATCCTGTCCTTTAACGGATTGAGCATGGCGATCACCTGCTGAGGGTCGTATCCTTCAGGCAGCCGGTTCCTTGGTCCGTGATAAAGAATATCTCCAAGGATCACAAGTTTTTCCGCACCGCTTTGCTCAAAAGCGTCCAGCATCTTTCTGCACCAGTGAGCCGAACCGTGAATATCGGATGCAATAAACAGTTTCATTGGTTTTCACGAACTTTCTGTGCTATTTCGCTGTAATAGGGCTTTATTATATTATAATACTCACAGCCCTTTTTCTTCTGAAATTCCTTTACCATGCTTATGTAAAGCTCTTTTTTGCTTGCGGTGCTTTCAATGCACTTACGGATGCGCTGTATGCTTTCCGCAGGGCAGCTTTGAGAAAGTATCTCGTCAAGCTTGTCGTTTGTATGTTCATGCTGTGGCACAGCTGCATTTTCAAGCTCTTTTTCCAGTTTTTCTTTGAGCTTGATATATCTTGATTTCACAGCCTTATATATTTCCGTACCGTCCTGTTTATACTCTTTGGCAAGGGCGTTGTGAAATTCCTCTTTTGTTTGTGATTGGATAAAAAGTTCCTTTACGATGCCATAGCTGTTTTCGTCGCAGGCACTTTTTAAAAGCCCCTTGAAAGTGGTGTCAAAGTCCTGTGATCTCCTTGAAGAAGACCTGGGTCTTGCGGGAGCTTCGCTTTTTTCCTCTGCGGTGTTTTCCCCGGCAGACTGCTGTGTTTTCCTGGGTGCAGCATCATTGACCTCTTCCTCTGGCGCAGCTGATGCCTCGGCTTTCCTGTTTGAGGATTCGTTTATTACGTATTCGATAGCTCCGCTTATGGTTTTTGTCCTGTAAACATGGGTCTTGGGAGTGTCGATATAGCTGCCGCCCCAGAAGGCGTGCAGAAAGTCAAACCCTTTGTCGTTGCTTATAACAAAAATGTGAGAGTATGTCTCCTTTGCAACCATGTATCCCAGAAGTGTGGAAAGCTGGAAATCAAGAGCATTCTTGCCGCCCACACTAACTTTGAAGTATTCTATATCAGCCTTTGACGACAGCACCTTCTGGTGCATCTCAAAGCTTAGGGTATCTGAGTTTTCACTGAAAAAAATGATAACGCTGTCTGTCTCGCTGAGTTTGTCAACTCCTTCAAGTCCTTTTGATTTGACGTTCTCAAAATCAACAAGATATATTTTCATTCTTTCCCGCCTTTCGGTTCAATTTTTATCTGCTTTTTTTAAACTTTATCATAACAATGGCAAACACAGCAATAAATCCCCCGAAGAAAAGTCCAAGGGTAACATAAAGTGTGGTTTTATCCATTTTGTTGCTGTGTATCTTGCTGTCATCAGAACTTGAAGAGTCCGCCAGGCTTTCGTTAGAGCTGTCCTTATCCTGCTGAGATGATACCTCCTGTGACGCAGCGCTGCTGTTATCTGCCCGGGATACAGACTCAGGTGCTGAGCTTGAGCTCTCATCCGGGGATGAGGAGGTCAATGCAGGTTTTGTTTCAATGCTGTATTTTGCGGTCTTTATTACCTTGTCAAGCTCTTGTGCGATGACCTTGTGTCCTGCCGCAGAGGGGTGGATATCAAGTTTACCTATGTTTGTAAGCTCAGCTGACTTGCCTGCAAAGGCGGCTGATATATCGCATACGGTATAATTCTTCCCTGTATCCGAGCAATCATTTATCGCCTTGTTCAGCTCTCCCAGTTTTTCACCGACGATCTTTGAAAGGTCTGCGTATCCGGGCTCCGAGTCAAGCGGATTGTATACCGTCTGGACAATGATACGTGCATCGGTTTTGCTGTGGATGATCTCTGTTATTTTTTTTATATTTTTGGTAAAGGCAGTAATGTTCATTGTGATCGCTGCCAGAGTCGGTTTCATTTTCAGCTCGGTTTTGGGATCGGAAAAGACTTTTGGATCAAGCTTATTCATATCCTCCGGTGATTTGACACCAAGTCCCACATAAACAAACGCAAGCAAAGGTCCCATAACATCATTCCCGCCTGCTGAGATGACCACCACATCGCTGTCTGTAAGCTGTTCCAGGGTCTGCTTATCCTCAAGACTGCTGAGCACCTGTGACGAGGTGTATCCGGAAACTGCAAGATTGACCATCTGAGCCTGTGTTACGTCTGAAAGCTCGTTTTTATATTTCTCTCCAAGTATACTTGCATAGCTGTCCTTGGGACTTGCTGATGATGTGCCGGTGTAGCCTGCAAGACCATAACCTGCAGCGATAGAGTCTCCAAGAAAAACTATCTTTCCCGGTGCATCCGTCTGAGTCATGCTTGCAGTCTGTGAGCTGTCGTCGGCAAATGCGCTGAATGACCAGGTGAAAGTAAATATACAGATCAAAAATAAGCTCAGTATTTTTCTTTTCATGTTATGACCCCCTTCGGGCTAAAAAGGCACTTTCTTACCTAACACATTATATCACAAATGATAATTTTCTTCAAGTGCTTTGCTAAAATTATTGAAATGGGCACAGAGTTGTGGTATAATTATCATTAAAGATAAAAAAAGGAGGTCTTTTAGCCGTGAATGCAGTTCTTGAAGAGTTTTTGGAGCAGGAAGTGACCGACGCAACCTATGAGGATCTTTTTAACTTTGTAAGTTCCCGCCATGTTTGCCGTGGTACCTTTGAGTGTCTTAACCATGTTCTTATGAAGGTAAGCTCATCGCAGCTGATAATCTATAAGAACTTTGTGGGTGTTGAGAACACCAAGGCTCAGGATGCTGTGCTCGTGGCAAGGGAGTATCTGCTTTTGAAGATCAACAGCCGTGCTTATAAAATGAATTTCAGCATGATCAAAAATGTACTTGATGAATGACAGGCAGGAATAAAAAATGGGAACACCACTTGCAGAAAGAATAAGACCCACGGCCCTTGATGATGTGGTGGGACAGACACATCTCGTAGGCGAGGGCAAGCCGCTTCGCAGGATAATAGAAAGCGGCAGGATACCAAATATGATCTTTTACGGTCCGTCAGGCGTGGGCAAAACAACTATTGCCAGGATAATTGCAAAGCGCACGGATATGGAGCTGCATAAGCTCAACGGTACATCGGCGTCCATTTCCGATATAAAAGAGATAATCGCCCAGACACAGACTTTCGGAGGAATAAACGGGATACTGCTGTATCTTGACGAGATCCAGTACCTTAACAAAAAGCAGCAGCAGTCCCTTCTTGAATATATCGAAGACGGCAGCATAACCCTTATCGCATCGACTACCGAAAACCCTTATTTTTACGTTTACAATGCTATAATAAGCCGCTGCACTATGTTTGAGTTCAAACCGGTTGACCCGGACGATATACGATCGGCTGTGAGGAGAGCTTTTCAGTTTATGGCAGATGAGCTGGGAAGGAAGCTTCAGCTTTCCGGCGGCGTTGTGGAACATATTTCCCACGGCTGCGGCGGTGATGTAAGAAAGGCAATGAATACTGTGGAGCTTTGTCTGCTGAGCGCCGACGATGACGGCAGCGTGCTCAAAGTTACCATGGACACGGCAAACGCCCTTACTCAGCGCAGCAATATGCGTTATGACCGGGACGGAGACGAACATTACGATACCCTTTCTGCCCTGCAAAAGTCTATCAGAGGATCTGATCCCGACGCAGCGGTGCATTATGCAGCAAGGCTTTGTGAGGCGGGAGATATAATATCCTTGAGCAGACGGCTTCTGGTCATTGCAAGCGAGGATATCGGCCTTGCATATCCAATGGTTGTACCTATAGTGAAGGCTTGCGTTGACAGCGCTATGCAGCTTGGACTGCCCGAGGCAAGACTGCCTCTTGCGGAAGCTGCAATACTGCTTGCCACGGCACCTAAATCAAACAGCGCCATTATGGCAGTTGATATGGCACTTTCAGATGTCAGGAAAGGTGAAGCTACCGGCTTTCCAAGGGCACTTCAGAATAAGCACTTTGACGGTGATGAAGCAGCTGAAAAAGGACAGCACTATCTTTATCCCCATGATTTCCCCAACCATTGGGTGCAGCAGCAGTACCTTCCGGATAATCTGGCGGGCAGGAAATATTATGAGTATGGTGACAATAAGACCGAGCAGATGTCAAAGGCTTATTGGGAAAAAATAAAAAAGTAGGTCGTAGATATGTCTTCCATAAATTGTAACAGCTATGTAATTAAATTGCACAGAAAAAATATTACAAACGGTAACAATTTGTAATAAATGTATAGCAGTGATCTTCTTATATATACTATATATAGTATAGAATACTATAATACATTGTAAGCCGCATCAGAGCTTTGCTCCGGTGCGGCTTTTGTGTTAAAACTCGGTAGAAATATACTTGTTGGCATTTGATGTGGAGTATATCCAGCTGTCCATATGTCCCGAGGTGACAAAGTAATCATATTTTGCCGGAAATGCACAGTTTTCAAAAACATCTATGATTATCAGCTTTACCTTCATTCTGTCAGGTATTATTGCCTTTATGTATACGCTTGCCGATTGTCCCGGGTGTAAACCTGTCTGCGGCTCTGCAAGCCCTGCAAGATTCGGCGTAAGTTCCACAAATACACCGTATTCTTCAACCGAGCGTATTATTCCCCCTACTGTGTCGCCGGGATGAAAAAGAGCGGCGTTTTGCTCCCATGTTCCCAGAAGTTCCTTGTGGGAAAGGGTTATTCTGTCCTGAGAAATGTCCTTAACTACGGCAAATATATCCTGCCCGTTGAAAAAACGATCACAGGGATGTGCGATCCTCGACACGGATATGGAGTCTATGGGTATAAGAGAAACGATCCCGCAGCCGATGTCAACAAAACATCCGAAAGGCTCAAGATGCGTGATCCTGGCAGGTATGACATCTCCACGTTTGAGCGTATCTGTGTATTTTCTCCTGCATTCCTCCTGTGCCTTGCGCCGTGAAAGGATATATGCGGTTTCGCCGCCGCTTCGGGTTATTTCCATGATCTTAAAGCATACTGTCTTATTGACACGGGAAAGCAGAGCAATATCCCTCACAGATCCCTCTTCAATTCCAATAGCTCCCTCGCTGCGGGGAATTATCCCCTTTCCGAATGGCAGTTCAACTATAAGATCATGCTTTGGGTCACACATTAGTGCGTGACTTTCCAATATCAGATCCTGCTTTTTTGCCTCCTCAAATGTGGCTGCATCACGAAGATAATACTTGTTCTGAGGGGTGTTTAAAAGCCGTCCTTCGGGTAGATAATTCCTCATAAAATAGCCTCTTTTCCCACTAAAAAGTGATTTTTTAACTTTTTAAATGTAAATTTTATGTTAATAGGATAGAATTTTGTGTAAAAACCAGCAATTTAACGAAAAGTGCGTAAATACGCTGTTTTACCTGTATATTTAATTTTATGCAGGTTTTTGAGATTTTATTCTTGTTGGTCTGAAATTGAATGTTAACACTTTTCAACAATGAAAGAGTTGACAAAAAAGAAATGATGTGTTACAATTACTAAACTGTTTGTAATCAATTTGTAATCATACAGGTCAAGATTTTACAAAACAGAAAATAACACAGTAATATTTAATGAAAAGCGGGGATATACATTTAATAGCTTTTCAAAGAAGAAAGGGTGTGAATCTTCGGCAGCTTACCGCAAAGATCACTTTTGGTTGCCGAAAAATTATGGTTAAGGAAAACAGATCAAGGAAACTTGTATCCAGATGTGTTATTGCAGCGATGGCAGTTGTAATTACAATGAGCTGTGCCGCTGATACCTCTAACTCATCGGATGCTGTGAAAGCCGCTGATGCTTCAGAAGCTGCACAGGCAACCTTTGCAGGCAATGCAGGCGATGTCACAGACAGTACGGTCGCATTGAGTATGTCGACCTTCCAAGCTTCTCAGAATGCTTCTACCAGTTCAGTATTCAGTGCGGCACAGACCGGGCTGATGTCAGCTGTTTCCACAACAGCAGTCAAGACAAGTGAAAAGAGTGCTTCCACCACAGCTGCAAAGCCGGCGCAGACAACTGCGGCTTCCACAGTAAAGACCACAGCAGCTGCAAAGGCGGCTGTAACAACAAAGGCTGCTCCTGTTACTACAGCTAAAAAGGTTGTTGCAACCACAACAAAGGCGACCACAGCAGCACCTGCTCCTGTGAGCACCACCGTTGTTCCGCTGGTGGGAAACAATAAGGGCGCAGCACTTATGATCGCTGAAAAGACATATGATGCGGAATATACACATCCGTACAATGCTCAGACAAATAAGATACACGTTCATTGGAATCCGGTTGCAGGCGCATCAAAGTATATGCTCTTTGTCAAGGGCGGTCAGTATGCTGACTGGACAAATATAGCAACTGTTGCAGCTACCGATTATATGGCATCCGGTCTTAGAAGAGATACAACGTATGCGTTTGCAGTTAAGTCTGTTGACGCTTCCGGAAAGGCATCAGAGCTTTCCAAATCAATAAATATAAAGACAGCAAGAATGGATTATTCCGCAGCAGGCTGGCAGGCAATGTGCCGCATTGTTTACCATGAGGTAGGCGGAGCATCAGGTTCCTTCTGGGATAAGCCTATTGTTTATGTTGCTGACTGTGTAACAAACCAGTATGTATGTGCTAAGTACACATACAAAGGCAATTGGGCATCATATTACAGAAGATACTCAAGTGTTGAAAGTATAATCTATACCAGCGGCGGATTTGCTTCCGATGCGACCCTTGCAGCTCGTGGAGCTACCTATGCAAGAGTTACAGACAAGGTAAAAAGAGCAGTATGGGGCGCAGCTTACGGCATCACATACTACAACAACATCGCCAATGATTACAACATTTACTATTGGAACAGCACATCATATGCAGTTTCAAGTCCAAAACTCGGCTACTCCTTCAGGACCCCTTGGGGCAACTACGTAAACATCTGGAGACAGTACTGGGGCTAAAAAATACAGAGTTCGGTTCGCCGGACTCTTTTTTGTTGCTTGACAGTTTTTTGAATGTGTGGTATAATCACATTGCTGTGTAAATTGTGCGCCTTCATAGGCATTGGCATACACATCAGCTTTAGGTAGCGTTACAACAGTGGTATTTTTCCAGACTATTCCAAAATGGCTGAAAATCAATAATCGAATAATATGCGGGTGTGGTGAAATTGGCATACACGGCAGTTTTAGGTGCTGCTTCCGAGAGGAGTGCAGGTTCAAGTCCTGTCACCCGCATCATTTTAAGAGGCTCATCAGAGCTTCTTTTTTTTGCTTTTTATTAAAAAGTATTGCAATCCGATATACATTGTGGTATAATATTATCAAGAAAGGTGGTGGCATTATGGCTGTTAAAAGTTCAAATGTAATTGCAAGGGTAGAACCGGAGATAAAGGAACAAGCAGAAGCCATATTTTCAAAACTCGGTATTTCTGCATCTAATGCAATAAATATGTTTTACAGACAGATAATTCTTTGGAATGGGTTGCCGTTCAGACCTTCAATACCTTACAGTGCTCCAAAAGCTCTTGATGAAATGAGTAAAGAAGAATTAGATGCCAAGCTGTCAAGAGGACTTGAGCAGGCTAAAGCCGGAGAGGGAGTACAAGCAGACGAGTTTTTTGATTCTCTGAAAGAGGAGATATTGAAGTCTTATGTCTGAACCATATAAGATTATAATTACGCCTGAGGCTCAGAGTGATATTTCTAAAATCATTCACTATATCGCTGGGGAGTTGAAAGCTCTGCAGGCTGCTGTTAACCTGAATGACTTATTTTTAAAGAGTATCAAAGATCTGGCTGTTTTTCCAAAACGTAATAAGGTCATAGATGAAGAACCTTGGGGCAGTGAAAAAATCAGAAAGCTTATCGTAAAGAATTATTATGTCTATTACAATGTTAATGATTTAACTCGAACCATTAGCATTATCGCTGTCATATATGCTGGAATGGATCAAACAAAACAAATAAATAAACGCAGCAAAACTAAATAGTAAATAACATAGGCTGATGCAGTTTGATCTGCACCAGCCTTTCTTTTACACCTGTTCGTCATCATACTTTGTCACGCTCTGCTCGAATGCACCGCCCCGGATAAACTGCACATCAAGGCTCTTGTCCTCGTTTTGATGCACAAGCACCTTTTGCACCAGCATTCGCAGGTCGGAATCCGATATCTTCGGCATGAAATACAAGCGTTCCGCCTACTGTATCAAAGCAAGCGAAGATCTCAGATATAAAGTGATACGACATATACTTGGTATGTTCGATATTTCCGTACTATTACCGAAATTTTTCCGCATCCAGCATCTTCACTACCCTTGCGGGGTTACCTACCACAGCAGCGCAGTCCGGCACGTCTTTAGTCACTACTGGTGAAGCTCCTACGATCGAATGAGCACCAACACAGATACCCGGAAGGATAGTAGCACCGGCACCTATTACACTGCGCCCGATGATGCGGATGGAATAGAGCTTGTCCTCATACTTGAAGTCCACACTCTCACGCTGGAGCATATACTTGCGGAAATCCTCTCTTTGACGATTCACCCATGTCAGCGGCAGTCCGACTGCAAGGTGTACGTCTGCGGAAGTGATGCCCTCACGGTTAAGCTCATGAGCGATGCCCATAAGGGTGAACAGGTAGTTGTCATTGTCCTGCCACTTGTCAGGCAGATACTCTTTGTGTCCCTCACCTATAAGATACTAGCTGCCGTCATAGTACAGCGTGTTCTTGGTGAAGGTCGGTGCGGCATCCAGCTTGGTAATGCCTGTGGGTGTGACCGTATTGGCGGTCTTGATGTTGCCGTAACCATGGTCGATGCCCACGATCAGGAAGTTGTTGTATCTTTTCATTTGATACCCTCCATATATAAATGTTATAGTGGCTCTGAGATATTGTCGCTATCTCCTGAACCTGAGAATAGTATATATCTTTTTTCAGGGCTTAGGGTTGTTCGTGAGTTGTTCGTCAGTTGCAGGAAAAGCGGTAAAAAAATGTTTCTTACAAATATTACGATGATTGTGCAGGGTTTGTTGTTGGTTATACACAAATATATAAACAGCTATTGACAAGTGACCTATCGTTCGCTATAATAATTATATCAGGTGAACGGTAGGTCACTATTTGCTGCTGGAGGTAATTATGGCAAAGGACACAAAGGAAAGAATACTTGATGAAGCATTAAGGCAATTTTCACAAAAAGGCTATGACGGCACGAATATCCGTGAACTGACGGCTTCGCTGGGGCTTGTAAAATCCTCGATGTACAAACATTTTGACAGCAAGGAGGATATCTGGAATGCGCTTCTTGACAGGATGATCGTGTATTATGCAGAGCGCTTCGGCTCGGCAGAGAACCTGCCTCCTGTTCCGGATACATTGGAAGGGCTTGTTGCAATGACGATGAAAATGGCGGATGTTACGATACATGATGAAATGATAATAATGACAAGAAAGCTGCTTACCATTGAACAGTTTCGTGATGAACGGGCAAGGGAGCTTGCGACAAAGCATTTCCTGACCGGGCTGACCGAGATGTTCACGCATATTATTGAGGGCATGATGAACAAGGGGCTGCTTCGACGTGATGACCCGGAAATGCTTGCCTTTGCTTATACAGCGCCAATTTCGGCACTGATACATCTTTGTGACCGAGAGCCGGATAAAACTGACGACGCAATTGCGCAGATCGAAACGTTCAGCCGACATTTTATCGGGACTTATGGAGTGGAGTAGAAAGTTTTATTCCGAAACTCGTGATGAAACTTGCAGGTGCGGTATGGATCGCAGTACCCGCTCCGCGAGTCCCCGTTGGAGAATCTGCGGTTCATCCGGGAGGCAGGAATGTCCGCTTTTCTGGAGCGCGAGCGGAAGCAGTGGACATGTTCCGTCTGCGGAGGTATCATCTGTGTCCACACAGGTGTGTGCAGCGATTGTGGTAAGCAGTGCGCCGATTCAATGAAGCACTGATGCAAAGAGGGAGATTGGAATGCAGGAGATCACATTTGAAAAAGGAAACGAACTGTATCTGAAGGATTGCAGGGACGCACTATGTCAGTCCATACTCGGCGAAAGATACTTTTCTTCGCCTGGAAGTGCGGAAGACGCGATCCTTGAAGGGATCCGCCAAGAGAATTTGTATGTGGCGTTCATCGGTGAAGAATGCGTTGGCTTTACATATATCATTCCCAAAGGAGCGTTTCACAGTTTTCCATACCTGCATATCATCGCCGTGAAAGAAGAATACAGGAACAAGGGGATTGGCAAGACTCTGTTGGATTTTTCTGAAAATATTGCGTATAAAACGGCAGATAAGTTTTTCCTTGTTGTCGCAGATTATAATCCTAATGCAAAGCGGTTCTATGAAAGAAACGGCTATCAGCAAGTCGGGGAGATTCCGAACCTGTACCGTCCCGGAGTCACGGAATACATGATGGCAAAAGACCTGAACGAGTATTACCTATAATTACGAAAAATCAAGATCTGGAGAAAAGAAATAAATGATAATCAGAGACTTTGAACCGAAATATACAGAGGAAGCAGCGGAAATTGCCCTTGCCGCATATAATCTTGAGAGAGCATTTACACAGGAGCTTCCGGAAATATCAGACATTCCGATACTGAAACATTTATCCGGAAACGGATTCGGTGTTGCAGCATTTGAAGGCGGAAAAATGGTCGGATTTCTTTGCAGTGTGGAACCGTTTGAGAATGCTTTTCGTTCCACTGATGTAGGAGGAGTTTTTTCGCCAATGGGTGCAAATGGTGCAGTTATGGAAAATCACGGCAGGATATATGCAGCCTTGTATCAGGCAGCTGCAAAAAAGTGGGTAAAAGCCGGAGCAATGTCACATGCCATATGTTTATATGAACATGATGAGGAAGCAAAACAGCAGCTATTTCGGTATGGATTTGGCATGAGGTGCGCAGATGCCATTCGTCCGATGAAAACAATGGACTGCGATTCATGCAGCGGATATGAGTTTTTGGAATTGTCCAAGGAAGATTATGCGTATGTTTATCCGCTGCATCTGGCACTCAATGAGCATTACTGCTCCAGTCCATTTTTTGTGAATCGGAAAGCGGATTCACAGGAAGAGTTTCTGGATTCTTCGGAAAGAAATAAGGTACGTTACTTTGCAGCGAAGACAGGCGGAGAATTATGCGCATATATGGAAGTGTCAGAAGAGGGCGAAACCTTCGTTGCGTCCGGGGATCTTTATCGTCATATCACAGGGGCATATTGTTTACCGGAACACAGGGGCAAGGGAGTATATCAGAACTTGTTGAATTTTGTTATGAACATCTTGAAAACTGAGGGATATACTAGATTCGGCGTGGATTTTGAAAGCATCAATCCGTCAGGCAGTGGCTTTTGGCTAAAGCATTTTCATGCCTATACCAACAGTGTTGTGCGCAGGATAGATGAGCGGATCATGCAGAGAGCTTCTCTGATATGAGTCTTATCCGGTGAAACAGGTCGTGGCTCTTGCTCGTGTCAATGCCGAGCAGGACGGCGAAAAGCTGTACTTTGAAAAGGTAGAAGGTCTCACAACGCCTATTGACTATGCGACTTTGAAAGGATGCCAAGAACTGAATCACATGCAATAGAAAATTTTGTTAAATTAGGGGAGATATGAAATGATAAGACAGATGCAGGTTGAAGATTTAAAGAGATGTGGGGAAATATATGCACAAGCCTTTCCTATAGAACATTGGGGGATAGATTGGAATCCTGATAATGCAAGAGCGTATTTATCAGATTTTTACGAACAAAAGAAGTTTGTTGGATATGTATATGAAGAAAACAGCGAGATAGTAGGCTGTGTTTTTGCACTTTGTAAAATTTCAGGAAGTAAAAGAGAGCTATATATTAATGAAATGGCTGTATTGCCCCAAATGCAGGGACAAGGTATTGGTAGAGCATTACTGAATACTGTATTACAGTATAGTAGGGAAAATGGACTGGCTGGAGTTGTCCTATATACAAGTGAATATGCACCTGCGGCAAAGTTTTATGAAAAAAATGGATTTAAGTTGTCCCAGGGGACTATCTGTCTGTACAGAGAATAAAAATTTATTTCGTTTATTACTGACAAATCGGAGTTTGCAAAGCTGTTTATATAGAAAGGAACATACATGAGACTAAAAAATATTCTGATAGTTGTTAAAGACATAGAGAGAGCCAAACAGTTCTACCATGATCTGTTCGGTCTTGAAATGATCCTTGACAATGACGGCAATATGATACTGACGGAAGGGCTCGTGCTGCAGGAAGAAAAATACTGGAAAGAGTTCATCGGGAGAGCTATAATTCCGGAGAACAATTCCTGCGAGCTATATTTTGAAGAAGCCGACATTGAAGGCTTTATCGAAAGGCTTGAAAGGTATTATCCGGAAGTGAAATATGTCAACAGACTTATGACGCATAGCTGGGAGCAGAAGGTCATACGCTTTTACGACCCGGACGGAAACTTAATTGAAGTAGGAACACCGATGTAAAATGGCAAATATCATAACTTTGTTCAGAATAATGTTTAGCATTGCTATGCTGTTCTTTCCGACATTATCGACAACATTTTATGCGCTGTATATCGCTGCCGGATTCTCGGATATGATCGACGGTGCGGTTGCAAGGAAAACAGATACCGTCAGCAAGTTCGGCTCGCAGCTTGATACGTTCGCAGATATTCTGTTTGTGATAGTATGCCTGATCAAGCTGCTTCACAATAGCTTAGCTTTTCCTTTCGCATCGTTTCAACAACCTTGATTTTGAATTCCGGTGTGTATCTCTTGTTTGGTATTCCTTTAGGCATAAAAATGCCCCCTTTCGTTAGATTCATAATTGGTATATTTCTATTATACCACATTGTCTAACAAAAGGGGAGCATTTCAAAATAGGTCCGGGCAGGGCTTGTTACCGTTGTCAATATGTTTTTCCGGTATAGATTTAATCCATGTCTTTTCTCTTGACAGCCAGTGCACCAACAGCTATCAGAAGTACCGCAGCTGTTATAGTGTTACCAACATGACCTGTCGGCGGAGCAGCATCCTTGTCAACAACTGCCTTTGCAGGCTCTACCTTTGCCTGCTGAGGAGTTTCCTCGGGAGCAGCTTCCTGTGTAACGCCGTAGAACTTGTCGATGCACTCCTCCAGCTTTGCAAAATCATAAAATCCCAGGTAGCTTGTGGTTCCGTCTGCATTCTTTGCTGTGAGGTCAAAATCAACCGCTGCGCCGGCGTCCAGATCCGTGCCATCCTTGCGATTCATAGTGTAAAGTCCCGCAGCTGCAAAGTAAACACTGTCAGCGTAACAATGCTGACTTCCCATACAAGTTCCTCCGCCTGATGTTTCGCCCAGGATCAGTATGCCATTATCCTTTGCCAGACATGGCAGCATATTTGCGCTTGAGAAAGATGATTTAGACGTAAGTATAGCATAGTTGAAATCATAGTATACGCTCTTGTCCTTATCGTCTATCGTACCGTTGTGGTCAAGGTCCAATACATATTTAGTGTTGATGGTGTTGCCGGTTGGCGCACTATGCATTTTTGTAACGACCACATTGTTGTTTTTCTGCTTGTTAGCCATCATAGCATTAATAAAGTGTACGATCTTTTCTTCTCCGCCTCCGTTAGCAGCTACATCTATAACAAAATTCTTTACGCCGTTTTTAGAAGCGTAATCCAGCGACCATACGAAATCATCAACAACAGGATGTATAAAGCCGGCAAATTGGAACAGTGCCGTTTTACCGTTAACGTAAAGAGCTACTCCGTCCTCAGGCCATTCCTTTACCTTTGTGGCATTTTTCAGCTTTTCTTCTCTTGCAGCCTGGACCCTATCCCGAGTGTTGTCAGGCGTCTTCATTTTTGCGATCTGCTCCTGCGCCTTTAACGATTCCTGTAACCGAACAATATACTCCCCGATCAGATTATCCTTCTGGTCTTCAGGGAATATCTGCAAATCTCCGAATATGCCATAATACATTGCCGTATGTCCGCCGTCATTGGTTGCATCGTTCAGCAAAAGCGTTCCAAGATGGAAATCAGCACGGCTCTTTGACAAAAGCAGCTGCTTTATCTCAGGATAATCATCATCAAGTGCCTTATCGAACCCTTTTTCCGCAATAGCCTTTGAGATTATAGCCTTGGACGGTTTGCCGAAGAAATAATCCATATACACGCACAGCTCATTGTAGGTATAATCTATCATTGCCTGTGAACGCTCTTTTTTCAAATAGATCGGTGAACGGTCATAGTATCCGCTTCCCGTACCTGACCGTGACATAACCGATGTAAAGTACAGATTGCCGTTTATATATTCAGCCAGGCGGTATACGCAGTCAAAAATATTTGAAATTGATGTCAATGGTAAATACAGCTTTCCGTCGTCACCTATAAGGTCGATCTTGTACTTTGAATAATCAATGGAAACCGGCTTTTCTGTACCGTCTATGGATGCCTCCGGCTCAGTGACGTATCCAGGATTATCTTCCTTTTTTTCAAGCTCAAGTATATTCAACTGGAAGTTTGAATCAAATCCGTTGATAGTGAGCGTTTCCTTAGCTGTATCCGCAACAATGGTCATGCCGTTTCCGCTTACGGTGTAAACATCACCGTCTGCCGAGGTAGTAAAATCCTTTGTGTATATACTGTCAAGGTAAGCCTCAACATCTACATACGGAACGTCCGGCAGATCATTCAAGAACAGGCATTGCATTTTTTCGCTCTTATCCATGCTGTACTTGTAAGCAGTAACTTCCCTTTTTTCGTATTTCGCTTCCTTGTCGGCAAAAGCGGAAAGCGGAAAGACTGAAACTGCAAGCATCGTAGCCGCTGCCACTGCGACCAGCCTTTTTTTGATCGTCATCTTTTTCTCCTCCTGATCCTGTTATTAACGCCCATGTTTTTACAACATCGGCATTTTTTAGAGAGTATTTGCCCGACATTATTATAACACTTTTGTTTCTAAAAGTCAACCATTTCATATTAAAAACAAAAATAATAAATCTATTGTTTTAACTATCGTAATATAAATAAAAAGCTTCTCCGTGAAAACAGAGAAGCCTGTCTTTGAAATAAAATGTCCCCCGCTTATTTGTCGTCTTTGATAGGCGGAGTGATCTTCGGACCCTTAGCCGCCGGAATTACCGAAGCGTTGCTGTTGGGACCTGCGATCTTTTCAAGAGCCTTTATTTGCTGTGAGATCGCAGACTGCGAAATAAAATGCTACTCTGCGGCAGCTGTGAAGCTGCCAAGCCGCACCACCGACTGAAAATAGCGTATCTGTTTTAGCATCATATCACCTCAATAGGTCGAGGCGCTCGCAAGTGCAAAGCGCCACTCGCTGTTTTTCTTCACAAGCTGAAACCGAAGTTGTAACCGCCAGGTATGCTTTCCGCCTCCGAATACCGCAGCCGTGACTTTGCTTTTGCCGATGAGTACAGCATTATTGCCCTTGACGTCCGCCTGCATATCTTCATGTTCGGCAGAATAATAATTCAGCGTACCGTCCATGATCGAGCTTATGTAGACCTCTTTCGGCTGGCGCATACCTGTCATGTGGACAAGCACAAAGCTGTCATCATGGACACGTTCAAGCTCTGCTCTGTCCTTGTTCACCATTGCGGTGTACATCTCTTTGTAGAGCTGTATGATCTGTTCCTTGTCGGGCATATGTTTTTCTTTGCCCACGCAGCGACTTTGCTTTCGCTCTCGGCGGCTTCTGCACCGTGAACAGAAAGCCCGGTCTTGACTGCTGCGCCCTTACAGAGATTTTTCAGGTCACGCTCGCTTGAACCCATACCGCTGCCCTCGTTGGTGCAGAACGGTATGATCGTCTTGCCTGCCAGATCATACTTTTCAAGCAGTGTGAACATACACATCGGCATCGTTCCCCACCAGTTAGGATAGCCCACAAAGATAGTGTCGTAGTCTTCAAAATTGTCGGGATAAGCCTTTATCTCAGGACGAGCCTTTGCACGAAGCTCCTGCTTTGCCTCCTCGATGCAGGTCATATAGCTCTCGGAATAGGGCTTTACGGTATCTACTTCAAAAAGATCACCGCCCACTGCATTCTGTATGAACTCAGCCACACGCTCGGTGTTGCCCTTTGCGATGGTTTTAAGACCGCCGTTCCAGTAGTTTTCGCCCTTGCGTGAATAGTAAACGATAAGAATGTTAGCCATAAGTGTTACCTCCGTGATTTATTTGGTAATTATAGTTTATTATAGTTTTTCAGATAAATCAATCTGGATTTCGGGTAAATTAGATAAGTTTTTCTTATGCAAACTTGAAGAGAAGTCGATATTACATCTCTTCATGACTGAAATCACCCCTTTCGATAGGAGAGCAGGTCCAAGTTGCGGGCGTTCATATAACGGCTGCACCCGCATAAAAAGTGAGGCTGATGCGATCTGATACGCACCAGCCTTTCTTTTACACCTGTTCGTCACCATACTATGTCACGTTTTGCGCTCTATGATAGCCTGCATCTTGTTGAAGGTCGCCTTGTCGATGATCGCAGGGACAAAGTTTTTGTGTCGGAATCTTTCTTCCACGGGAACAACTCGCTCAGGGTTGCCCCCGTTTTTTCGTATGGTGGATTGAAAATCTGGGCTGATTGTGGTATAATTGAAAGTATAAGAAGTGCAGTTTGCTGATATATCAATTTAAAGGAGCGTTGTTATGAAAAACGGAATCAGACCTGATCCTAACAAAGTGCACCCGATCAATGGGTATGATAAAGAGATCTATATCAAACCTACGATCAACAACCCCAACATTATTGTGGGTGACTTTTCATATATAGCTGATTCAGACTTTGAGAGTCATGTAACACACCATTATGAGCGGAACGGCGATAAGTTGATAATCGGCAAGTTCTGCCAGATAGCAGCAGGCGTTGAGTTTGTTATGAATGGTGCAAATCATCAGATGAACGCTGTGTCTACTTTTCCGTTCTATACGCTGGAAGGCTGGGATATGGAGCCGCCTGCAATGGCTGACCTACCCTTAAAGGGAGATACGGTCATCGGCAATGATGTGTGGATAGGTCAAAATGCCGTTATTCTACCCGGCGTTCACATTGGTGACGGTGCGATCATTGGTGCGAACAGTGTTGTAGGCAAAAATGTTGAACCGTATACGATCGTTGTCGGCAATCCTGCAAAGGTACTTCGTAAGCGTTTTGATGATGAACTTATCGGACTGTTGCTCCGTTTCAAATGGTGGGATAAAAGCGTTGATGAAATAAATGCGTTGATTCCAATTCTGACTCGCAGTGATTTGAATAGGGTTAGAGAGGAGTTGAAAGCAAGGCTATGATCATACTGATAACAGGTGCATCTCACACAGGCAAAACGCTCTTTGCACAAAAGCTGCTCGAAAAGTATTATTATCCGTATCTGTCAATAGACCACCTGAAAATGGGGTTGATCAGAAGCGGACAGACTGACCTGACACCTTATGATGACAATAAGCTGACAGACTATCTCTGGTCGATTATAAAAGAAATGATAAAGACTGCGATCGAGAATAAGCAAAACCTGATTGTAGAAGGCTGCTATATTCCGTTTAACTGGAAAGACAGCTTTGATGAGGAGTATTTATCTCAAATCAAATATATATGCCTTGTGATGAGTGAATCGTACATTGATGACCATTTTTCCGACATTATAGGAAATGAAAATGTGATCGAAAAGAGAGTGCCGGACGAGGACTTCACGATTCAGTTTGTGAAGCAGGAAAATGAGTATTATCTGAAAAGCTGCTGTCAATTTGGTCTTGACTACATTTTAATTGATAAAAGTTTTGAAATCGAAGAATATTGTCAATTGTGAAATGGTTTAGGGGAACACCATGTGTACTTGGTTCTATGCAGAAAGATCCACGCTGTCACCGATCATCACAAAGGCACAGCAGCTACCGCATGCGGATACGATCAGAAACACTATGTCACGTTCGGCGGAAATGTCGGGCAATATCAGTCCTACTGATATGGCGGCGGTGTTCGCTCCGAACAAGCAAGGTGTGGTGCGGATATTTGACAGCTATTCACAGGAGCTTGTTTTCACGGACGGTGTGCGGATAGCGGTGGCAGATATGGCAAAATTGGATTTTATGGAGGAATAACGGAGGTATCATTATGAAAATACTTGTACTGAACGGCAGCCCCAGACCTAATGGCAACACTGCAAAAATGGTCGGTGTATTTCGTGAAGCCGCTGAAAAGAATGGTCATGAGGTAGTCTGCTTTAATGCCTGTAAGATGAATATAAAGGGCTGTCTTGCCTGTGAATACTGTCACGGAAAAGGACAAGGCACTTGTGTTCAGAAGGACGATATGCAGGAGATCTACAAGGAACTGAAAGATACGCAGATGCTTGTGCTGGCTGCACCGATCTATTATCACGGCATTTCGGGACAGCTAAAATGTGTGATCGACCGCTTTTATTCGGCACTCTATCCGACAGCTCCGGAAAGTCTGAGAAAGACTGCAATGTTTCTTAGTTCGGGTGATCCCGATATGTATGACGGTGCGAAATTCTCCTATGACGGTGATTTTCTCGGCTATCTTGGCTTGGAGGGCTGCGGTATTTTCACAAACCATGATAATGATGTGTTCGGCAAAATCAGAAAAATGGCTGATTCGCTGTAATGGAGGAATATCATGCAGTACGAATGTAAAATAACAGTTTCGGATACCAAAGTATTCTCCGAATTGCAGGAGCAGTACCTTCAGATCCGAAGTCCGGCAAATGTCCGTTCTTTAGTGCCGGTGACACCTTTGTGCTGAAGCATAGGCGGGGATATCCGTAATGTTTTGGAAAGCATATAAAATAAAGGCTATTGCACAGTTATCAATATGTGCAATAGTCTTTTATGTTTGTATGCTTTAGCATACAATCAACCCCCAGTTTTACTGGGGGAATTAAAAAGCTTTAGCATAGTTGTTTTCCGAAGGAAAACACTTGGCGAAGCCAAATGCGTATAACACTTTTTTATTTTAATCAAAATTTGTAATAGCAGGGACTACCCGTTTACGGGTTGCAGTGCGGTTAATGCGATAATAATAATTCAGTACCCACTTTAGTGGGTGAGCCTGTAATTGCCCCTTTTAGGGGCTGTGCAAACCACCGGTTTCACCGGTGGTTTTGATTT
>Ga0256404_1002063_pt1 | contig 45595 bp, 35 predicted proteins | sample RumenRJG_01DNA_FD_185990 | JGI IMG/M metagenome (GOLD analysis project Ga0256404, IMG submission 185990) | Bovine rumen microbial communities from Lethbridge, Alberta, Canada - RJG_01 | ecosystem: Host-associated > Mammals > Digestive system > Stomach > Rumen | place: Canada: Alberta | collected... | reverse complement strand
TTAATCCCTCCTTCTCCGTTTATATATTCTGTAACTACCATTTTCTTGAATTCATAACTGTATTTTGCCATAAAAATACCGACCTCCAAAAGTTAGTTCTTGGTCTAACTTTTGGGGGTCGGGTCAATATCCTCCTCGCTCTTGAAGTAGCCGTCGGTCAGCTTATTTGTCAGAACAAAACGGCTTCGGTCATATCGTTTCGCGACACATTCACGCACCGCGATCTCGCTCTGAGTACTGATATACCCGTGAGCGGTGTCGAAGTAGTTGAAGCCTCTGTCGATGAACGCGTCTGCCATCCTGCATACCTGCTCGTGATCGACCTTGTCACCGTTCATCGGCAAACGCATACACCCAAAGGCAAGGTTGCCGTTGATCTCAGGAAAAAAACGATTTTGTTCCATGCTTTCACCCCGCTTTTTTGAGACTATTATAACAGAGCGTTTTTCGACAATCAAGCTCCTGACCGATGTTTTTTGATCGTTTTTTTGACAAGAAAGCGCGCTCTGCGCGCATTTCGCATAGCCATCGCTCGTTGTTGCGTAGCAACAAACTGAGCGGGCATACAAATCTTTTTTACTTTATTAGAAACGAGCAGTTTCTTATAAAGTAAAAAACCGCCCGACAGCGTCGAGCGGTAAATTCCTATCAATCATGCAAATAAGTTTCTACAATAAAACGCGGACGGCGTTTGCTTTCGAGGTAGATCTTCCCGATATACTCGCCGATGATACCGATCGCCATCATCTGCAAGCCGCCGATCGCCCACAGCGAGACCATCAGCGAAGCCCAGCCGGTATCGGTCGCGCCCATAAAGTAGCGCACCAGCGTATAGATCAGCATGACAAGACTGATTAAAAAGATAATCAAACCCAGCCTCGTAATCAGCTTGATCGGCTTGGTCGACAGCGAGGTGATACCCTCCCACGCGAGCGCCAGCATCTTCTTCAGCGGATACTTGCTCTCGCCCGCCAGCCGCTCCGAACGCTCATAGGTAACGATATCGCTCTTGTAGCCGACCATCGGCACCATTCCCCTGAGGAACAGGTTGGTCTCTTTAAACTCAGAAAAAGCCTCCAGCGCGCGTTTGCTCATCAAGCGGAAGTCAGCGTGGTTAAAAATGACCTTCGCGCCCATCTTGTCAAGCACCTTGTAGTAACCCTCAGCGGTAAACCGCTTAAAGAAGGTATCGGTCTTGCGCTTACTGCGCACGCCGTATACCACGTCACACCCGTCAAGGTATTTCTGCACCATCTCGTCAAAAACCTCGATATCATCCTGCAGATCGGCGTCGATCGAGATCACCGCGTCAGCCTCATCCTTAAGCGTCATCAAGCCGCACATCAGCGCGTTCTGGTGACCGCGGTTGCGGCTGAGTTTGATCCCGCTGTAGATGCTGTCCTGCACATGTAGGTTTTTAATCAGTTCCCATGTCTTATCACGACTGCCGTCGTCAATGAACACAATACGGCTGTCGCTTCCGATCAAGCCGCTGTCCATCATGCGATTCAGTTTGTCGCGCAGTTTTGCGGCGCTGTCAGGCAGCACCTCTTCTTCATTATAGCACGGTACCGCGATAAATAACTTCGTCATAGCTTACTCCTCGTTTCCGTAACTTTGACCAGCTTGTCCGATACAGCAGGCAGATAAAACTTTGCATAGCCTACGGCGTTCGGATGGATAGAATCGGACAGATAATCCGTGTCCGCATTGATAAAGGTATAACGGGCGGCAGAATCAGAATCCTCGGTGTTCAACACAGAGAACAGGTCAACCGCCTCGACGTCCCATTTTGCCGCGATCTGCAAAGCCTGCTGACCGAACAATCTCTCTTTCAGGTCATCGCCCCAATTCATGTTGTGAGCGCGAATAAAGATCACGGGTACATTTTTCCATGTGTTTTTGATCGACCATAGGGTCTTTTCCATTCCTCCGGTGAAATCCGCTTCATTTCTCTGGCTCATATCAAAACCCGCGCTGATTTCACCAAGCTCCAGCCAGTTCATATCGTTCGTGCCGCCGTTGAGCAGGATGATGTCCGGCTGCACCTTATCGGCGAGCGCCAAGCTCAGCTGGTCGCGGATATGCCCTCTGCCGTCGCGGATGCCCATCGCCGCGCCGGAAACAGAGTAGTCCGCCGCAGTCATGCCGTATTTTTCCGCAAGCATATCAGCGATCCCCTCGCCGCCGTTGCCCGCACCGTACATGATGCTGTCGCCGAAGGACAGGATCGTCTTGCCGCGAAACTGAGCATAGCGGCCAAGCTCCCTCAAAAGCGCTTCATACTCTGTCGGCGTGACCGGCGCGTCGGGATGCATCATAAAGTTGATATCCGGTAAAAAATACCCGTAATACGCCATCGTCGCAAGATCGCTGTCAAGCGACGATACGTCCGCGAGATATCCCACGGAACGATTTTTATAGCCCAGCGCCTTGACCGTCGTACGCGCGACAAAGCGTCTGTCAAGCGGCGCGGAGATATCTGTGTTGTCTGCCGAACTCAAAATGCCGCAGCTTTTCGCCTGTTCAGCGATCGACTGCGCCGTCGGATTTTCCTGACGATCCGCCTTGCCCGACAGGATCATCAAATCGCTCAGCCAGCGGGTGCGGCTGAACAGCGACTGATACGCAGGCTCCGCCGCCTGACTGCCGTTTCCGGTTGTCAACGTATTTTTCTCTGTCGGTTGATTTGTGCTATGCTCAATCGCTCCCACCGCCACGACGCTTCCGATCAGCGCCGCGATGACAAGGATCGCGATCCAAAATTTCTTACTGAAAAGCTCTTTCATAAATGTTTCTGTTTTCCTTACTCAATCTTCGGTATGGGTACGATCACCCTGAAAGCCTTCGGCACGACGGTGATCTTGGGATTCTTCATCACGAACATTTCTCCGTCGATACCGACCTTGATATCGCCGTGATTATCGAGCCTGAGCTCACTGCATTTCTCATGCAGGATAAACCGCTTTGCTTTTGGATGGTCAATATGCTCGCCTCTGGTGAACGACCCCATCAGCCAGGCAAAATAAGTGATCGGTACGGTTGGGATCGCCATAAAGTCGATCAGTCCGTCGTCAATCTCGGCGTACGGCGTCGCCTTGATACCGCCGCCGTAATACTTGCCCTTGGCGGCAACAGCGAGCATCTGTGTTTGAAAGCCCTCGGCAACAGGAATCCTCCTGCCGTCGGCGTAGGGCGTGAAGGTGTGTTTTCTTTTTGTCATCAGGCACTGGACGATGGCGAGCTTGTACGCAAGCGGGCCCGACATCATCGGTCGGCGTTTATTTTTCTGCGCGCGGTCGGCAACCTCACAGTCATATCCGACCGAGATCACGTTCAGCGCGTACCGGTCGTTACATTTGAGCAGATCGACCGTAACGACAGAGCCCTCTGTCAACTTTTTCAGATTGAGAAAATCCTCAGTCTTCCCGGGGAGCGAACGCACATAGTCGTTGCCTGTACCGACAGGCACAACGCCCAGCGCGGCGTTGTCAAAGCCCAGCAATCCATGCATCGCTTCGTTCGCCGTACCGTCTCCTCCGCAGGCATACACGCGCAGCTCATCGCCCTTTTCGGCATAACGCCGCGCGATCGCGGTTGCGTCATCCTTACCCCCGGTATATTCGATAACGGTACCCGGAAGACTTAATTTCTCGATTTGCGTCTTCAACTCCGGGGTCGAATCCTTCGTCCCCGCAAAGGCGTTGAGAAGAAACAGGTGTGTCATATCTCCGCCCCTTGATCTTAAACCGGCAGCACGCCGAGTCCGACAAGCTCACGCTTCAGCCGTCCGACAGGGAGCCCCATTACGTTGAAAAAATCGCCTTCGATCCGCTTGACCAGCACCGAGCCTTTGCCCTGGATACCGTAAGCGCCCGCCTTGTCAAAAGGCTCGCCGGTAGCGATATATTCTTCGATTTCCCTGTCAGACAGCGCGTAAAACTCAACGCTCGTCCTATCCGAAAAAGAAGCAATTTGCCGACCCGAGAGGATGGTACAGCCCGTCACAACGGTATGCACTTTTCCGGACAGAGCGCGCAGCATCCGCACTGCGTCGTCCTCGTCGCGCGGTTTGCCAAGCACCTCGCCGTCCAGGATCACGACCGTATCCGCGCCGATAACCACCCTGTCAGGGTGCTCTCCCGCAACCGCCTGCGCTTTGATACGTGAGAGGTAAACGGGTGCTTCTTCAGGCAAAATACCCTTGGGCAGAGTTTCCTCCGCCTCTGACACGACGACCTCAAAGTCATCGGTGATATGGTGCAAAAGTTCCTGTCTGCGCGGTGATTTTGACGCTAAAATGATACTGCTCATACTGCTCCCGATCAGCCGACGCGGCAATTTACCCCGTCAGCGCTTCATATAATGCGGCGTGCGCCTGCGTTTTTTCCTGCGGTCAGTCCGCTGATACACGGTAAAAAACTCCTGCGGACGCACTATCATTCCTATAATAGCACATAACGCGTAAAAAATAAACAGAAAAATACAAAAATTCAGCACAACCTTCACATCCTGCCGCGGGATTGCTCCCGAAGATTACGGAATCATCTTCCGCAATATCTACTATAGCAGAACATTTATCCCATAAACGGGACTCTGGGAACAAACTTCGCTCGGTTAATCGGTTAATTTATCTCTGACGGACATTTTCCATCATAACCCACAGTCTGTGCTGAATGTCTATCTCTTACGAAATTTATTTTTCATAAAGCTTCGCTACACTGCCAAGATACGCCGTAAAGCCATCTTTTGCAGCCTTGGGAGAAGCCACCTTCACCTTGTCACCGAAGGAGAACAACCAGCCGTAAAACTGCGGCGAGAGCATGACCTCGGTGCTGACGGTAAAGGTGCCGTCGTTGTGCGGCTGGAGAAAGACCTTGTCCGAGAAGCGGTCGACGACCACGCCGATCAGGCTGTCGTCAAAGCGGAGCTTCACGCTGACAGTCTCTCCTCCGTACATGCCGAACACCTGCTTGGTGTACATCGCAAGGTCGAACTTATCAACCGCCTTAGCGCTGTCGGCACGTTCCTCCTCCACGGTGATATCCTCCATCTTATCGACGCGGAAATGCTTCAAAATATCCGCTTCCTTATCGTAGGCGATCAGGTAGTAGTTCTCGTCATCCCACGTCAGCGCCTTCGGCGTCAGCAGATAGCGCATGCCGTCATGACGGCGCACTTTGGTAACCTTTTTCGCACCCGAGCGCATAACCGCCCACTGTGTATAGTAAAAGCCGATCTTCTTCTTGTTATTGATCGCGCGGTTGATGTTGTCGATATTGCGGTAGATGTTCTCATTGGAGTTTTTCACACGGTTGGCAACAATCACCTGACGGTGCAGCTCCTTCGCCTGGTTCTCCGAGGTAAGCCGCTCGATTTTGTGAATCAGCTCCCTGCTCTTTTTCAGGGTGATGAATTTGGAGCTTTGCACCGCGTCAATCAAGAGCTTGATCTCCTCAAGCGTAAAATCGCGCGACACCAGGCTGAACAGCGAGATTTTTCCGACCTTCGTCTTGACGATATCAAAGCCGAAATCTCTGAGACATTCGATATCGCTGTAGATACTTTTTCTCTCGGCAGCGATACCGTACTCGTCAAGATAGTCGATGATATCCGCGACGGTCACGCCGTAATCGTCGTCGGTTTTCTCCATGAAGAATTTCATGATATATAATAGCTTTTGTTTTTGCTTCGGATTCTTAGGCATAACAGATTCCTTTCGATAGATACTATAGATAAGTTCAGGCGGTCAGATACTGCGTCAGTCCCACAACTAAGGGCATGGTTAAAAGAGAGAACAGCGCCGAGGCGGAAACGATCCCTGCGGACAGTTCCGTATCGTGCCCATACTTGGTCGACATCATCGTCGTGAACGCCGCGACAGGCGCGCTGACAGCAATCACCGTCGCCGTAGTGATGACGGGATCGACGCGCAGCAGTATCATCACGCCCATCACCGCCAGCGGAATCAGGACAAGTCGAAACAGCATCGCGATATACGCGTCCTTATCGGTCAGCACGCGTCTGAGATTTGCGTGCACCAGATGGTAGCCGATCACCAGCATCGGAACAGGCGTGTTCAACGCTGCCAAAAAGCTGACAGAAGACGCCGCCACCGTCGGCAGCTTGATCGAAAACGCAAAGAGGATGATCCCGACGATCGTCCCGATGATACCGGGGTTGACAACAGCCTTGAGCGCAGCTTTCAGCTCTCTCTTACCGCTCATCCTGAGCAATCCGTACGTCCACATGAAGATGTTGAACATCGCCACATATGCCGCGCCGTAAAACACACCGTCGTCGCCTAAGATCGCCTGCTGCAGCGGCAGCGCCATAAACCCGCAGTTAGAGAACACCAGCGAAAATTTCAGCACCACTCCTCGGTCAACGTCCTTTTTGCGGTACATCAGCTCCGCGAGCAAAACAGAAAATCCCAGCGATAAAAACGCCGCGAGCAGCGCCGTCAGCAGTCCGCCCAGCATCCGCGGCTCATACTCTCTTTGAAAAGCGTTGACGATCACACAGGGCGTCACCGCATACAGCACAACGTCCGTCATCGTGCGCGAACCCTGCTCCGTAATCATGCCGCACTTGGTCAGCACTGCGCCGACCGCTATCAGCACAAACAACACAAGCACCTGCGTGCCGACATCGATAAACGAGCCGAGCATCCTATCCTCTCCAGTCTGATTAAGTCCTGATTTTTGTACTCAATCATTATAGCAGGAGGGCGGGCGAATTGCAACCGTTTTATTGTAGAAAGCGCACATTATTTTCGATCCGATTTCGTCAACATGTCCAAGTCCCGATTATTACTCTGTGAAACTCCACAAAACCAACCGATATTTTTGTGAAATCCGTAAAGCAAAAAATCGCCATTCCCCGTTTTTGCGCAAAAATCTTCCGTCAACAATACCGACAAACCGCATAAACGCTGACCCTCATTTGTATAAACAACCAAAAATTCGATAATCGTTTGACAACCGCTTTTTCGGTATATATAATACAAGTTGTAAGCAGAAAACAAAGCTTACCCGCTTGAAATATTTTTTTGTAATCAAAAGAAAGAAGGATTTAAACATGGCAACTGCTAATAAGACCACTGCTAAGGCTGAGACTAAGACAGCCGCTAAGAAGACCGCAGCTAAGGCTGAGACCAAGACCACCGCTACCAAGGCTGCCGCTACCAAGACCGCAACCAAGACTGCAACCAAAACCACCGCTGCTAAGAAGCCGGCTGCTAAGAAGACTGAGCCCAAGTTCGATCTGTACATCCAGTTCGGCGGCGCTACTGTTTCTGTAGCTGACATCGAGAAGAACGTCAAGAAGGTTGTCAAAGGTAAGAAGGCTTATACCGTATATGTCAAGCCCGAAGAGAGCAAGGCTTACATCGTAGCTGACGGCGAGACCACCGGCATGGATGTATTCTTCGTAGCTGACTAAACAACTGCTTGAGAACAACGGCGAGGAGATTCTCCTCGCCTTTTGTTTTGCAGATTTTAAACATACTGTTAAAAAATTGTAACAGTATGGAAATTTAAAAAAGTATGTGTTATAATAACGGTATCCAAAATTTAGGAGGAACAAAAATGAAAACATTTGCAAGAGTCATCGCTGTTGTGATGATGGTCGCTGTCCTCGCCTCCCTGATGGCAGCCTGCGGCAACAAAGGCTATATGGACAAGAACATCCTCGGCAGCTGGAAGCAGACTGATGAGGTTGACGGCAACTGGACATGGACCTTCAACGACGACAATACCTGCAGACTGGTCGGCGACAATTTTGACAGCGAAGGCACTTTCAAAATTGAGAATGAGACCAACGGTAAGATTCACATCAAGCTCAAAGACTGGAAAGAAGAGAAACTCTTCACCTACGCGGTAACCCCCAAGGTTCTCGATCTCGAAGAGATGGAAGTCAGCTACCACTGCTTCAAACAATAACCGTCAAAACGCAAAGACGCCCGACAGCATCCGCTGCCGGGCTTTTTGTATACCATGATATCGCGTTATAACATCAGCGAATTTTTGCTCCGTCTGACAAATTTACCGGTGTGCTCAAGCACCACTTCACCGTCCTGATACGCGAGCCTGCCGCGCAGAAAAACCTTCTCGATCTTTCCGACGGTACGCATTCCCTCAAAGGGCTCATACCCGCACTTGCTCAAGCTGTTTTCGGCGGTTATCACGCCGTTTCCTTTCGGGTCGAACACAACGATATCCGCGTCAGAGCCGGCCTTCAGCGCGCCCTTTTTCGGATACATGCCGTAAAGCCGCGCCGGATTCTCGCTGAGATACGCGCACATTTGGGCAAGGGAGATCCGTCGCTTTTTCACGCCGTAGGTGTACATCAGGATCGAACGTGTCTGCACGCCGGGCATACCGTTCGGTATCTTTGTAAAGTCCTCCTGACCCGCGCGCTTCTGATTGATCGTAAAGGAACAGTGATCGGTGCTGACGGTGTTCAGTCTGCCGGATTTCAGACCGTCCCACAGTGCCTTACTGTCGTCGTTCTTTCTCAGCGGCGGAGAACAGATATATTTCGCGCTCTCGTCAAACGGACGGCTGTAAACGCTGTCATCCAGCAGCAGATACTGCGGGCAGGTTTCGACATACACCTGTACGCCGTTTTTGCGCGCGCGCAAAACTTCTTCATATCCCGCCTTGGTGCTCAGATGCACGATGATACACGGTGCGTCGGCAGCTTTCGCGATACTGAGAAAACGGTTGATTGCCTCCGCCTCGGTATAGTCGGGACGTGTCAGCGGATGGTACACGGGAGCTGTCTTGCCGTTCGCGATCGCCTTTTCACGGAGCTTTCCGACGATCGCGGAGTTTTCACAGTGACATCCGACGATACCGCCGTATTGCTTTAAAGCCGTCATCAGCTCATAAATCGCGCGATCACTCAGCTCCATCGCGTCATAGATCATGTAGACCTTGAACGAGGTCACTCCCTGCTCAAACATTGCGGGCAGTTCCTCTCTGATATCGTCGCGCCAGTCGGAGATCGCCATATGGAACGCATAGTCACAGGATGAGTTAGCAAACGCCTTCATGTGCCAGTTGTTCAGCGCGTCGGTGAGGGACTCTCCCTTGTTCTGAGTTGCAAAATCCACCACCGTTGTCACGCCGCCGGCGATCGCCGCCTTCGTGCCGCCGTCAAAGTCATCGGCGGTGACGGTATCGCTGACCTCCAGATCAAAGTGAGTATGAGCGTCAATAAAGCCCGGAAAGATCAGCTTGCCGCTGACGTCCGCCACCTCTGCGTCCGCCTGCAAATGTCTGCCGACCGCGACGATCTTTTCGCCCGAGATCAACAGGTCTGCGTGCTTTGTGCCGCGCGGCGACACCAGCGTACCGCCTTTGAGTATTATCTTATTCATGGGTATCACATTCTTTGTCAGGGATTTTTGCGTTACCGATATAACGCGATATTCTTCATCACCGTCAGGATCAGCACTTCTACATCCTTCGGCAGATCATTCGGCTTGTCAAGATCGACGTCTTCCACCTGATCCAGCCGTACACGCACGCAGCTTTCACCAAGGATCAAAAAGCCCTTTTGAGAGCTGACAAGAAAGCTTTCTTCATCCTCAAACAGCGTCAGCTTATCAAGATACGGCGCGGAGCTGTACGGGCAAAAGCTCTTGCAGTTGCCGCACTCGTTGCACAGACGGTCGAGATGCAAAATCTCTCTCCTGCCGTCCGGCAACACAACCACCGTGTTTGCACGGTTGGGACAGACACTGACGCAGTTCTCGCAGACCGTATCACAGCTCAGGCAGCGCGAAAGGATCGGGGTCAGCGTGATCGGATCGGTCGTGCGCTTATTTTCGATCGCCTGCTTCGGCGTAGGATATGCCTCAAGCGGGATATCCATCAAGTGTTTTTCACCGATGATCGCGTCAGCCGCCTTTTGCGCGTCGGCGATACACTCGACCACGGTAGATGGACCGCGCAGGCTGTCGCCGATATTATACACCTTCAAGCCGTCGATTTCGGTCAGGAAAGGTACCCTGCCCGTTTCATCCGCTTCGATCCCGTTCTCGGAAAACAGCGTATTGTCGACCTGCTCGCCGATCGCGACAACTACCGCGTCCGCGGCGATCTCAACCGTTTCATCGGTCGGCACGGGACTTCTCCTGCCGCTTGCGTCCGGCTCACCGAGCTTCATGACGGTACAGATCAGCTTACCGTCCTTTTGCTCCACGGGAGCCGCCAGCTCGACAAGATCCACCCCTGCCGCAAGAGCTTCTCTGAGTTCTTCTTCATCGGCAGGCATATATTTCTTGGTACGTCTGTAGACGACGGTGACCCTCTCCACACCTTCCACGCGTTTCGCGGCGCGAGCGGCGTCCATCGCCGTATTTCCCCCGCCGATGACCGCGACGGATTTTCCGAACAACTCATTGGTATATTCATTGTTTTTAAATTTTCTGAGGAAGTCCAGCACATTGACGACGTTACCGCTGATATGCGGGTCACGCGCCTTGTACGCGCCGATTCCGCAGACAACCGCGCCGTAGCCCTGTTCCTTCAGTTCTTCGAAAGACGGCGCAGGCGTATTCAACAGGATATTCGCGCCCGTCTTTTTTATCAGGCTGATATCCTTCTTCACAAAGTAATCAGCGATCCTAAACTCGAGGATGATATTGCGCACAATACCTCCCGCCATGCTGTCTTTTTCAAAAACATCGGCTTGGATTCCTGCCCGGGCGAGGAAATAAGCCGCCGACAGACCTGCCGCGCCCGCGCCGATCACGGCGACTTTTTTGCCGCCGGGTACGACCTTGTTTTCAACCTCGGCAATCAACTCGTCATAGCCCTCACAGGCGGCGATATACTTGATATGTCTGATATCAATGGGCAGGAAGTTATAGAACTGACGGGTGCATTTTGTCATACAGCGGTGCGAGCAGATCAAACCCGTGGTAAACGGCAGAGGATTCTTCTGAACAATAACCTCCAACGCCTCTTTATGTTTTTCTTCATCAACCAGCCGCACATACTGCGGGATGTCCTGATGGATGGGACATCCGCCCTTACACGGAGCTGTATAGCAGTCGAACAGCGGCACCTGCTCCTCATTTTTGCGCGAAGGAATCGGCTTGACCGGCTTCAAAAAATTCTTATGCTTTCTGCATTGCTGCGCCAACGCCGCGATCTTCGCGGTATCTGTTCTTTTGAACGCCTCATACCTGCACATCCGCAGGGTATACGCCATCGGCGTCAGGCGCGAGTAACCGCCCGGCTTTAACAGCGTTGTCGCCACAGTGATCGGCCAGATACCGGCTTCAAAGAGCAGACGGATGTTCGTCTGTGACGCGCCGCCCGAGAATGAAATACGCAGTTTTCCGTCAAATTCCTGAGAGAATCTTCTCGCCATCTCAATCGTCAGATGAAACAGCGAGCGACCGCTCATATACATTTCGTCAGCGGGCAGCTCACCGCGCTTGACTTCCACCGGGAAGGTATTCGAAAGCTTCACGCCGAACTCCAGCCCTTTGCACTGCGCCAGCGCCTGCAAGCGGCGGAACATCGCAACCGCGTCGTCCCACTGTAAGTCCTCTTTAAAGTGATGCTCGTCAAAGGCAACGTAGTCAAAGCCCACGCTGTCAAGAATCGCGCGCGCATCCTCATATCCCAGGATCGTCGGGTTGCATTTGACAAAGGTATTCAGCTCTTTTTCTTTGATAAGATAGGTCGCGATCCGTTCGATCTCGTCGGGTGGACAGCCATGCAGCGTCGACAACGTCACACTGCGGCAGATTCGCGGCGAGATACCGTCGATCAGTTCCGCGTAATCAGAAAAATATTCTTTTAAAGAATTTTTGCAACCCGTAAAGATCGGTCGGTCGGAAGCGTCCTTCAACCCCTCGATAAAGCGGTCGATTTTCTTTGAGCGAATGCCCTCAAGGTCATACCCCACGCTCATATTAAACACAAATCCATCGGGATCACCCAGACCGAAAGCGACCGAGATCACCTTGAGCACACACCATGCCTTGACGTACTCTTCATACGCCTGCTCTACGGTCAACTCCGTCGACCACTCGCAGTTATAGCCCTCATCATCGGCATTGATGCACGGACGGGCAATACACTTCGCCAACTCCTCGCCGTCCATCACCTGGACGGTTTTCAGCTCAAAGAACCGCGCGCCTCCGATGTATGCCGAGATGATGTTCTGCGCCATCTGCGTATGCGGGCCTGCGGCGGGACCCAGCGGCACCTCCAGCTTCTCACCGAAGATCGGCAGATACTTTTCCTCATGATCCCCTTTCATAAGGTCATCATAGCGAGAGATCTTGAAGCCTTCGTGAACACCGAAGGCGATCCTGTCCTTGTTATATTCCGCTGTCATTCTGCCGAGCAGTTCATCTATGCTCAGCGGTACCATTTTCTCACTCATGTTATCCACCTCACCGTTTTGTGATCGGTATATCCAAAAAACATCCTGTTACGGGTTCACTCTGCTCCAAAGCTTTGCCGCTGTCGCCTTGATCTTAGCCGAGAGCCTTTCCTCGTCGATATCAACAAACTCCCTGTCTCGATAGAGCAGCCTGCCGTTCGCCATCGTGGTACGGCACTGTCTGCCGTTCATACCGAAAATCATATGTCCGTCGAGGTTATCGCCGGAGATCGGCGTAAAGGGCAAATAATCCATCACGATGATATCGGCGGCAGCGCCCTCTTTGATAACGCCGAGCGGAACATCAAAATATTGCGCCGCGATCTTTGCGTTGTTTCGGAACAGCATCGTCGTAACCTCGTTCCATGCCACATTCGGCATACCGGCGTTATGCCGCTGGATAGTCAGCGCGACCTTCAAGCTTTCGAGCATATCATGGGTATAAGCGTCGGTACCCATACCGAGCAGTATCCCCTTTTCAAACATCTTGAGTATCGGCGAACAGCCCACGGCGTTGCCCATGTTGCTCTCGGGATTGTTAACGACCATCGTATTCGTCGCCGCGATTTTGTCCATCTCAGGCTCCGTCACATGGATACAGTGGCCGAGGATGGTTTTCTCGCCGAGGATTCCCCATTTCTCCAGCCTCTCGACCGGAAGCATATGATACTTATCGCGGCTGTCAACTACATCATTCAATCCCTCACAAATATGGATATGATACCCTGTTCTGCCGTCATTCGCCTTAACGCATTTTTCAAAGGTCTTGTCCGAGAGTGTAAACAGCGCGTGCATGCCGAACATCGCTGCCAGCATGGGATCGGGATTCTCTTTGCAGTGCTTGATAAAGTCGGCGTTTTCCCTGATCGCTTCCTCACATTTCGCTTCTCCGTCACGATCACTCACCTCATAGCACAGGCAGGAGCGAACACCCATCTCCTTTGCGCAGTCAGCGATTACAAAAAGCGAACCGGGGATTTCCTTGTAGCTGGCATGATGGTCGAACACCGTTGTCACGCCGTTGCGGATGCACTCGAGATAGGTCGCGTAAGCGCTCGCCTTGGTATCTTCCAAGGTCAGCTCACGATCCAGCTTCCACCACATGCCGTCGAGGATCTCATAAAAATTCGTGGGATTGTAGCCGTTGATGGAAAGCCCCCTCGCAAGCCCCGAGTAAATATGCGTATGCGCGTTAATGAACGCCGGCATCATCAGCTGACCGTGCGCGTCAACAAACTCCGCCTGCGGGTACTTTTCCTTCATTTCGGCAAATGTTCCAACCGCGATAATACGGTTTCCTTCGGTAACAACGCCGCCGTTCTCGATATACGGACGGCTTTCATCGCGCGTAAACAACTTGCCGTTGCCTATCAAATACATGCGAATCCCTCCCCGGATAGGTTTATTCGTTATAATTGTACCACCGCCATATGTCATTTGCAATAGATTTACTTAAAGTTTGATAAGAAAATTTGATATTTTATACAAAAGCTAACTTCTTAGATCATTACATAGACCGAAAATGCCGTAAAATCCTATCGTTACCAAAAAGTTAGGTTTTGCTAACCTCTTTTTATTCGAATAAAATCTTGAAATGAGAATTTATATGCTGTATAATGAACTTTAATGGTTTAACCTATAATATAAGTTATTGGGGGGTTAATAATGGAAAAAAGAACCGTTGACCTGTCCCTGCTGGACGGCGTTCTCGCCGAGTACGCGTCCGTCAAGGGCAGCCTCATCACCATTTTGCAACACACACAGGATATCTACGGTTACCTGCCGAAGGAAGCGATCGAGCTGATCTCTGAGAAAACCGGCATCGCCACCTCCGAGATCATGGGCGTCGGAACCTTCTACACCCAGTTCCGTTTTGAGCCGGTCGGCAAGTATCTGATTATGCTCTGTCAGGGCACCGCGTGCCATGTCAATTCATCCGAGCTGATTTTACAGACCATAAAAGATGAACTGCACATCGAAGACGGCCAGACCACCGAGGACGGTCTGTTCTCCTTGAAGTGCGTCGCGTGTCTGGGCTGCTGTTCCCTGTCGCCCGTCATGATGGTCAACGAGGATACATACGGCTCGCTCACACCCGAAAAGACGAAAAAGATTTTAAAAGAGTTAAGGGAGGCGGCAGTATGAGAATCGTCATCGGACAGGGCTCCTGCGGTATCGCGGCAGGCGCCGAGAAAGTGCGCAAAGCGCTCCTGAGTACCGACATCAACGCCGAGAGCATCTCCATCACCGGCTGTATCGGCATGTGCTACCTTGAGCCGATCGTCGACATCTACGACGAGGATAAGCTCACCCGACTGGTCAAGGTCAGCGAGAAAGACGCTCCCGCTATTGCCGAGTACATCAAAACCGGTGACCGCACCAAGGTTGAAAACCTGATTGTTACCGACGAGGACAGCGAGTTTCTCTCCAAGCAGACCCGCATCGCGCTGCGCAACTGCGGTATCATCAATCCCGAGATCATCGAAGAATATATCGAAAAAGACGGCTACAAGGCGCTCAAAAAGTGCCTGACCGAACTCAGCCCCGAAGAAGTCATCGACGTCATCAAGACCTCCGGCCTTGCGGGACGCGGCGGCGCGGGCTTCCCGACATGGTTCAAGTGGAACGCCGCTCGAAGCTCCGAGGGCGAAGAAAAGTACCTGATCTGTAACGCGGACGAGGGCGATCCCGGCGCGTTCATGGACAGAGCGGTCATCGAGTCTGACCCGCACAACCTGATCGAAGGCATGCTCATCGGTGCGTACGCGATCGGCGCGAAACACGCTGTCGTCTACGTCCGCGCGGAGTATCCGCTCGCGATCAAGCGACTCAAAAACGCCATCGAGCAGGCAAAAGCTCAGGGCATCATCGGCAAGAACATCTTCGGCACCGATTTCTCCTGCGATTTCATGATTAAGGCAGGCGCCGGCGCGTTTGTCTGCGGTGAAGAAACCGCGCTGATCGAATCCCTCGAGGGTCACCGCGGCATGCCGCGCTTAAAACCCCCGTTCCCGGCACAGTCCGGCTTTTGGAGAAAGCCCTCCAACATCAACAACGTCGAAACTTTTGCCAACGTCGCGTGGATCATCAACAACGGCGGCGAAGCATTCGCGGCGATGGGTACCGAAGGCTCCAAGGGCACCAAGGTCTTTGCCGTGACCGGTAAGGTCAAGCGTTCGGGTCTCGTCGAGATCCCGATGGGCAAGACCCTGCGCGACGTCATCTTTGACATCGGCGGCGGCATGAAGACCGACAAAGCCTTCAAGGCTGTCCAGATGGGCGGACCTTCCGGCGGCTGTATCCCGGCCGAGCTGATCGACACCGTCATCGACTACAAAGCCCTCGGCGCGACCGGCGCGATCATGGGCTCGGGCGGTATGGTCGTCATGGACGAATCCACCTGCATGGTCGGCATGGCGAAGTTCTTCCTCGACTTCACCGCCAAAGAGAGCTGCGGCAAGTGCATCCACTGCCGCATCGGTACCAAGCGCATGCTCGAGATGCTTGAACGCATCACCAAGGGCGAGGGCAAGGAAGGCGACATCGAGCTGCTCGAAGAGCTGTGCTACTCCATCAAGGACGGCGCGCTCTGCGGTCTCGGCCAGACAGCGCCCAACCCGGTATTGACTACCATCAAATATTTCCGCAACGAGTATGAGGCTCACATCAAGGACAAAAAGTGTCCCGCGGGCGAATGCTCCGACCTCATCGAATATTCCATCAACGCCGACAAGTGCCGCGGCTGCACCCTTTGCGCGCGCAATTGTCCCGTTAACGCGATCACAGGCACGGTCAAACAGCCGCATGTTATCGACACCGACAAGTGTATCAAGTGCGGCAAGTGCTACAGCGTATGCCGCTTTGACGCGGTAGTAAAAGCGTAAGGAGGGGTGCAAGATGATTAACTTAACAATTAACGGAAAAGCGATCCAAGCGCCCGAAGGCTCCACCATCTTAGAAGCCGCCCGCGCAAACGGGATCGACATCCCCACCCTGTGCTATGACAAAGCGGTCGAGATCTACGGTGCCTGCGGACTGTGCGTCGTCGAAGCCGAGGGAATCCCGAAGCTTCTGCGTTCCTGCTCCGCAAAGTGCACCGAGGGCATGGTCGTCAACACCGAGTCCGAGCGCGTTGTGCGTTCCCGCAAGATCGCAATGGAGCTGCTCATGTCCGCCCACGACGGCGACTGTGTCGCTCCCTGCCAGCTCAACTGCCCCGCGCGTACCGACTGCCAGGGTTACGTCGGTCTGATCGCCAACGGCGAGTATGACGCGGCGTTAAAGCTCATCAAAAACAAAATTCCGCTCCCCGCGTCCATCGGCCGCGTCTGCCCTCACCCCTGTGAGAAGGCGTGCCGCCGCAAAAACGTGGAAGAGCCGATCAATATCGCACAGCTCAAAGCCTTCGCGGCTGATATGGACTTGAAGGCTGACAGCTACATCCCCGAACGTCAGGAACCGACCGGCAAAACAGTCGCGATTATCGGCGGCGGTCCCGCCGGACTGACAGCGGCTTATTACCTCACCATCATGGGTCACGAGGTTACCGTCTATGATATGATGGAGAAGATGGGCGGTATGCTCCGCTACGGCATCCCCCAGTACCGACTGCCTAAAGAGGTGCTGGACAAAGAGATCGCCATCATCGAGAAAGCCGGCGTGAAGCTTGTCAACAACGTCAAGCTCGGTAAAGACTTCACCATCGAAAGCCTCAAAGCAGAGAACGACGCGGTCATCGTCGCGGTCGGCGCGTGGGAGAGCAGTTCCATGCGTACTCCGGGCGAAGATCTCGACGGCGTCTACGGCGGTATCGACTTCCTGCGCGCCGTCATCAAGGGCAACGCTCCCGCGATCGGCGAGCGTGTCGCTATCTGCGGCGGCGGCAACACCGCGATGGACGCCTGCCGTACCGCAGTCCGTCTGGGCGCGAAAGAGGTCTACGTCATCTACAGACGTACCCGTAACGAAATGCCCGCCGATGCGCTCGAGATCGACGAAGCCGAGGAAGAGGGCGTTATCTACAAGTTCCTGACCAACCCGCTGTCCTTCAACGGCGAGAACGGCAAGTTAAAGTCCGTCACCCTCCAGATCATGGAGCTGGGCGAACCGGATGCTTCCGGTCGCCGCAAGCCCGTACCCGTAGAGGGCAAAACCGAAGAGATCGCGCTTGACAGCGTGATCCTCGCGATCGGTCAGAAGCTCGTACAGAGCGACGTCTCGGAGCTCAAGCTCAACGAGCGCGGCAACATCGAAGCCGACCCCGACTTCTTCACCACCTCGATCGACGGCGTATTCGCGATCGGCGACGCTACCAACCGCGGCGCCTCCATCGCCATCGAAGCGATCGGCGAAGCTGACCGCTGCGCGAAGGCTGTCGACGCGTATCTGAACGATCAGCAGCTTGATACCCGCGTGCCCTATATCTCCAAACGTGACGAAGCGACCATCGACTACTCCGACCGTGAGAAAAAGAGCCGCCTCACCCCGAAGGTTCTTCCTGCCGACGTCCGTAACAAGAACTTTGACGAGGTTTCTCTCGGCTTTACCGAGGAAGAAGCAAAGGAAGAAGCAGCGCGATGCCTCGAGTGCGGCTGCCGCGAGTATTATAAATGTAAACTGCTGAACGTCGCTCAGCGTTATGACATCGACCCCTCCCGCTTCAAGGGCGAAATGCCGCAGAAGCACAGCCACGACGAGAACGCGTTCATCGAGCGCAACACCTCCAAGTGTATCCTGTGCGGTCTGTGTGTACGCTCCTGCCGCGAAGTTATGGATATCCACGCCATCGGGCTGATGGGACGCGGCTTCAAAACCGACGTCTCCCCCGCCTTCTCTCTGCCGCTCGATCAGACCAAGTGTAACAACTGCGGTCTGTGCGTCCAGCTCTGCCCGACCGGTTCTCTGACCGAGAAGTCGAACCTCAAAAAGCAGGTGCCGCTGAACGAGGAGTACACCGAAGAATTTGTCGATATCAACGGGACGCGCGCGTCTGTTCTCGTTTCGAGATACAATGGCAAAGTACTTCGCGTCATCCCGAACGACGAGATTTCCCGCAACGCGGGTCTCACCAGAGAAGAACTGCAAGCCAAATTACAGTAATCTTACCTTCAAACCGCCGTGTCCTCACGGCGGTTTACCTTTTTGATGTCAATTTCCGGCACATCAAGACATTACTGCACTAAATTATTTGCAACTTTTAGTTGATACTGTTGCAAATTCAGCCCATAGATTTCATATAATCTGCCAAAAATGTGAAAATTTATGATTTATTAAGAAAAATTCTTGCATAATATCGCGTTATGTTATATAATGCTAACTGTGCAAATCTTTTCTTCGGGTTTGCCCGATGAATACGAATATCAAATTGGAGGTATTATTTATGTCTTATGTTGATGAAGTACTCGCCAGAGTAAAAGAAAAGAACGCTTCCGAGCCTGAGTTCCTGCAGGCTGTCGAAGAGGTTCTCAACTCCCTGCGCCCCGTCATCGAGGCTAACGAGGAGATGTACAAGAAGCAGGCGCTGCTCGAGCGCATCTGCGAGCCTGAGCGCCAGATCAAGTTCCGTGTACCGTGGGTAGACGACAACGGTCAGGTACAGGTCAACACCGGTTACCGCGTTCAGTTCAACTCCGCGATCGGACCGTACAAGGGCGGTATCCGTCTGCATCCCTCTGTCAATATCGGTATCATCAAGTTCCTCGGCTTTGAGCAGATCTTCAAGAACAGCCTGACCGGTCTGCCCATCGGCGGCGGCAAGGGCGGCTCTGACTTTGACCCCAAGGGCAAGTCCGACAACGAGATTATGCGTTTCTGCCAGAGCTTCATGACTGAGCTTTGCCGTCACATCGGCGCTGACACCGACGTTCCCGCAGGCGATATCGGTACCGGCGCTCGCGAGATCGGCTACATGTTCGGTCAGTATAAGCGCATCAAGAACATCTATGAGGGCGTTCTGACCGGTAAGGGTCTGACCTTCGGCGGCTCTCTCGCTCGTACCGAGGCTACCGGCTACGGTCTCTTATACCTCACCAACGAAATGCTCAAGACCAACGGCATTGACCTTGCCGGCAAGACCGTCTGCATCTCCGGTGCGGGCAACGTTGCTACCTATGCCGCTCAGAAGGCACAGCAGCTCGGCGCTAAGGTTGTCACCGTTTCCGATTCCACCGGCTGGATCTATGACGCCGAGGGTATCGACGTCGATCTGCTTAAGGAGGTCAAGGAAGTCAAGCGCGCTCGTCTGGACGCGTATGCGGCAGCTCGTCCCTCTGCTGTTTACCACGACAAGAAGGCTGAGGGCTCCAACGTATGGGATACCAAGTGCGACATCGCTCTCCCCTGCGCTACTCAGAACGAGCTTGGCATCGAGGATGCGAAGAAGCTGGTAGCTAACGGCGTTATCGCTGTTGCCGAGGGCGCTAACATGCCCACCACCTTGGAGGCTACCGAGTACTTCCAGAACAACGGCGTACTCTTTGCGCCCGGTAAGGCTGCGAACGCCGGCGGCGTTGCTACCTCCGCTCTTGAGATGAGCCAGAACAGCGAGCGTCTGAGCTGGAGCTTCGAAGAGGTCGACAGCAAGCTGCAGGGCATCATGGTCAACATCTTCCGCAACCTTGACGCTGCCGCTAAGAAGTACGGCTTCGAGGGCAACTATGTTGTCGGCGCGAACATCGCGGGCTTCGAGAAGGTCGCAACCGCTATGCTGGCTCAGGGTGTTGTCTGATCGTCGCGACGCTGCTTCCCATCCGCCTTCTGTGAGGTTAGTTCTTTACTAACCCCCATCAACGGCGAAATCTGATACAAATCATCTAAGGGCTTCCCAACCGGGAAGCCCTTCTCTTATCTTTACAACGCTCATCCATTATGATACAATTTCCGTATAATCTCTGAAAGGAGCGATATCATGCTGACCCTCGCCCGCAGCCCCATTTATATCATCCTGATCTACTTCTACTCATCCTTTCTTCTTCCGCTGTTCGCCCTGCAGCTCGTCGCCAACTGGCTGATTCTCGATAAAGCCGGCGACAAAGGCTGGAAAGCTTTGATCCCCTTCTACGGCGAGTACACTCTCTTCAAGCTGGTCTGGGACAAAAACATCTACTGGTTCGCCCTGTTCTTCAATATCTTAATGTACGCAACCATGATCTATTCGAAATATCCGGAAGCCGCTTTGCAACTTCCCATACTGCTCGTCCTGCTCCTCGTTCTCTATGCAGTCAGCACTGCCTTTTTCGTCTTTTGGCAGATTCATCTGGCAAAGGCCTTTGGTCGCATCAACAGCTTCGCAGTCGGATTGATCTTTCTCCACAACGTCTTTATCTGCATCCTCGCCTTCGGCAACACGAAGAATATCGGTGCGCAACCGCTCCGATCAAATAATACTAAGTATCATTGATTTTGATATTACCAAAACAAAAAGCCCTTCCGAGCGGAAGGGCTTTCTCTATGCGATTGACTTAGTTCTTAGAGTTGAAGATCGACATGATGTCATAGAAGCTGTCGTCGTCATCGGTAGAATCCACCTCGACTGCGGGAGCCGCGGGAGCCGGAGCCGCCAGCGGATCGGGAGCGGTAGCGGGATTCGATACGGGAGCAGAGCTCGGGAACGCGCCGGAGTTGTCGTTGTTGCCGCCGCAGCCGGTAGCGATAACGGTGACGCTGATCTCGTCCTTCATATCCTCGTCGATGACAGCACCCCAGATGATGTTCGCGTCGGGAGCAGCCTTCTGCTGAACCATGGTAGAAGCCGCGTCGATATCCTCGAGGGTGATATCAGGCGAAGCGGTGATATTGATAATCACACCGGTAGCGCCGTCGATGGAGGTCTCCAGCAGAGCGGAAGAAATCGCCATATCCGCCGCGACAACCGCCTTATCCTTGCCGGTCGCCTTGCCGATACCCATGTGAGCGAAGCCCGCGTCACGCATAATTGCGGAAACGTCGGCAAAGTCGAGGTTGACAAGACCGGGAACAACGATCAGGTCGGAAATGCTCTGAACGCCCTGACGCAAAACGTCATCGGCGATGAGGAACGCGTTCTGCAGAGTGATGGTCTGGTCGGAAACGTGCTTCAAACGCTCGTTAGGGACGATAATCAAAGAGTCAACGCAAGCAGAAAGCTCCGCGATACCCTGCTCAGCCTGTGCCATACGCTTCTTGCCTTCAAAAGCAAAGGGCTTGGTTACAACCGCTACGGTCAGGATGCCCATATCCTTCGCGATTTTCGCAACGATGGGAGCCGCGCCTGTACCGGTACCGCCGCCCATACCTGCGGTGATAAACACCATATCTGTATCCTTCAAGAGAGCCGCGATCTCCTCACGGTTTTCCTCAGCGGCAGCCTGTCCGACAGAGGGCATCGAGCCTGCACCCTTGCCGCGGGTCGCCTTCTCACCGATCTGGATCTTCTCCTGTGCCTGAGAATAGCGCAGAACATGCTCGTCCGTATTGACAGCGATGAACTCCACATTCTTAACATCCATCTTAATCATGCGGTTGACAGCGTTGCCGCCGCCACCGCCGACGCCGATAACCTTAATGACCGGTAAACCGCTCGCGGGGTTCTTTTCTAATTCAAAAGCCATTTTATATCCTCCTTGTCATATGAAAGGAATCCGTATCAATTCCACACATACCTAACAGTTTTAAAATTCTTTTCTGTCATATTATAATTTAACACATAGCAGTGATAAATTCAATCATTTTCTGAACTTTTTTCAAAAAATTGATAAAAATACACAGCAAATCAGCGAATAAACCCTTGCTGATCGTTAACTTAGCCTGACATCAGCTATCAATACACGCCGTAATCGACGTAACCGCCGTCAGCGGCGTACCAGCTGTAGTCATCCTGGTACACGCCATAGTCGCCGTAATTGCCGTAATCATAATCATTATAGCTGTCATCATAGCCGCTGTAATCACCTGTATTGCCGCCGTTGTCGACAGTCTCGGTAGGCGCCGTCGTCGGCTTGACCGCCTCTGTGGGCTTGATCTGCTGTTCGTTGAAGTAAGAGCGTTTGGTAGAGTTACAGCGCGACACATCAAGAACACCCTGCGCAGATCCGTTTTTGTCAAGATTCTGTGTAATGATCGTCATCGCGGTACGCACCTTATAGTCAAGGTCCTCGGGAATACCGAGCTTAACCTTGATGCGGCCGTCATAGGTAAACGAAATATCAGCGGTATTAGTCGCGTCAATCTCCGTGATACCCTGATAGCCGTTGTCGGCAAAGGTCTGGGTGATGCTTTCGATCATCGACAGCACGGTTTCATCCTCGTAGCTGACATAGTCGCCGACCGTGCCGGATTCGAGCTTCGGGCCGATGAAGATCGGCAGGTTATACTGACTTGCGTCATCAATCTGGTTGAGGATACGTCCCTTGGTGCTGATAACAAGATAATTGCCGTCGCTCACCTTGACAAGATAACCCTCCACCGCTTCTACAATCGAGATACGGATAGAATCAGGGATTTTAAAACCGACGTCAGCCTCCTCTACATAGGGGAACTGCTTTTTGATACGATTTTCGGCGGGGCCTTTGGGCGCGAGAAAGATATTCTCGCCCTTGATGATTCCGCTCGCCTCGATAATTTCTTCCTCGGTATATTTGGTATTGCCGGAGACCTCATACGCCTGCGTCTTGAACAAGACCGTCAGCGAGAGAACAACACCGACAATCAGCACGATAGAGATGATCGCGCCGTAGCTGAGGATTCGGATGAGCTTGCGCTGAGTCGGAGACAGAGGCTTTTTTTCTTTCTTCGGCTTTTTCGGCTTCTTTACATCACTTTTATGCCTGTCATTCCGGCGGCCGTACGCGCGGCGCTCTTGCACTTCGTCTACATAAAACTCGTTGGTATCGTCAGAAAACTCCGCGAGCATCTCTTCTTCATCGATCGGCTGCGGTCGGGGACGCTTTGTTCGCGGCCTCCGCGATTTTTTCGCGAACAATCCGCGTTTCTTTTTACGCTTTTTATCCGGTCTTTTCGCCATGCTTCATCCTCCTCTCTTTCGAAATTTGCGCAGATTCTTCGCGCAACATCCTTTATTGTATCGCAAAATGCGGAATTGTCAAATTTTTTTGATATCCGCGCCTAATTCGGACAGAACCAGTTCAAAATCCTCGTAGCCGCGTTCAAGATATTCGATACCGCCGATCTCGCTTTTTCCTCTGGCGCATAACGCCGCGACCACCAGCGCCGCCGCGCCGCGCAGATCATGCGCCCTGACGTTGGCGGATAAAAGCCGCCTGACGCCGTCTACCACAGCAACCTTGCCCTCCACACGGATATCCGCGCCAAAGCGGCACAGCTCGCTGACGTGGCTGTATCGACTTAAAAACATGTTTTCAACAAATACCGTCATGCCGTCGGCAACCGCCGCCATGCTCATCACAGGCGCCTGGGCGTCGGTCGGAAAGCCGGGATACGGCATCGTGCGTATCAGCTTGGGGCTTTTCAGGCGGTACGGCGCGCTGATACGAACGCCCCCGCCGTCTATATCAATTTCACAGCCGCTGTCCCGAAACACTGGGAACACCGACTCCAAATGCGACGGAACTACGCCCGTCATGCGGATGCTCGAACCTGTCACAGCGGCGGCTGACATCAGCGTCGCCGCGACAATGCGGTCAGGTATCATCGCGTGCACTGCAGGATGGAGCTTTTGTGTTCCGTCAATCACAACGGTACTCTCCCCCGCTCCGTGAATCTTCGCGCCGCAGGCATTGAGAAAATCCGCGAGATCCACGATCTCAGGCTCACGAGCCGCGTTGCTGATAACCGTCGTACCATTTGCGGTCGCTGCGGCGATCATGATATTTTCCGTCGCGCCGACCGAAGGAAGCGGCAGAACGATATTGGCTCCGTGGAGCTCCTCCTTAACACAGCAGTCGAGCTCACCGTGCTCTTCGGAAATCTCGATCCCCATATCTCTCAGCGCGCTCAGGTGCAGATCAATCGGCCTCGGACCCAGCTCACATCCGCCGGGAAAGGACATTCTCGCCCGATCAAAGCGCGCGATCATCGCGCCGAGGAAAATGATCGACGAGCGCATGCGGTGCATCAGCTCCGCCGGAATATCAAAGCGCGAAACGCTCCCCGTGTCGACGATGACCGTATCGCCTTCGCGGCGCGCCGTACAGCCTATGTAACGCAGGATCGTGAGCGACGCTTCCACATCGCTCAGCCGCGGACAGTTGTACAGAACACACTCGCCGCCGCACAGCAACGTTGCCGCCAAAATCGGCAAGGCGCTGTTTTTGGAGCCTTGCAGCCGCACCTCACCCGATAAAGTCCTACCGCCGTCCACGACAAACACTGACACACCCAACACCCTTTCCAAAAGCTCTATGCCTTTTATTCTATGTTGGAAAGAGCCGGAGCGTGACAGTTATTTGCGGGGAAGGAAGCTTACTCCTCCCGTGTCGCGCAGCGACATTCGCAAAGCGATAGGTCGCGGTAACAGGTGGTTTATCGGATAGGTTTCGGGAAGGCAATCTCCCTGCAGTATCAGCCTTCCGCCAATACCTCTTTGATCGTCCGGTAGATACGCTCATTTGCGTCGGTGATTGCCATCTTCTGGGCGTTTCTGCGATAGACCTCCAACACCGATTTGTCGGTCAGCATGCTGTCGACGGTCTCCATCAGCTTTTCGCCGGTCAAATCCTTCTGCTCGATCAGCATCGCCGCCTTCTTGTTGACCATCGACATCGCGTTGTGATACTGGTGATTCTCCGCGACAAACGGCGAGGGAATCAGCACCGCCGGTCGACCCTTTGCCTGAATCTCAGAGAGGGTGATCGCGCCGGCACGCGATACAACAAGGTCGCAGGCCGCGAGACAGTCGTTCATGTTGTCGATGTACTGACGGATATCGAGGTTACTGCAATGCTCGGGATCAACGCCCATTTTCTTCAGCAGCGCCGGCATCCAGGTGCCCTGCTGACCGTAGGCGTGGATATGGTAGTACTTTTTATCCTTTGCTGAACGCGCGATCAGCTCCGCCATCGCCTTATTAATGCACTCCGCGCCCAGCGAGCCGCCAAACGAGAGGATGATGGGCTTGGAATCATCCAACCCCAAACGTTCTTTTGCGGCAGAATGTTTGGTGGCGAGAATCGCGGGTCTGATCGGGTTACCCGTCAGAACAAACTTAGCCTTGTCCGAAAAGCGGCTTTTCGCGTCCTCGTTCGCGAGCATTACGCGGTCAACACTTTTGGCAAGCATTTTATTGGTAACGCCGGGATAGGCGTTTTGCTCATGGATCACGGCTTTATAGCCGAGGTTACACGCGGCAAGGATAACGGGGCCGCTGACATAACCGCCCGTACCGATACAGATATCGGGGTTAAACTCCTTGATGATCTTTTTCGCTTTTGCGCGGGAATCAAAGGAGTAAAACACCGTTTTGACGTTGTGTACCATATTTTTCGGCGCAAAACTGCGCTTGAAGCCGGTGATGACGACAGAGCGAATCGGAAACCCCGCCTGTGTCACCAAACGCTGTTCCATTCCGTCGCGGTTACCGACAAAGAGAAACTCCGCGTCCGGTTCCATTTCTTTGATGTAACCCGCGATCGCGATCGCAGGATTGATATGTCCGGCTGTACCGCCGCCGGCTAGTAATACTTTCATATAAAAAACTCCGTTTTTTATTCGGTGAATGGAGAATGGTGAACGGTGAATGGTGACGGTATCTCGCTTCGCTCAATCAATTCTATCAAGGATCCGGGATGCAAAGCGTTTCCCATAGCCGTTCTCCGCTATCTGTTCTCCGTTCTCTGTTTATGACTTTTCTATATTCGACGTTCTGGATACCGAGAGGATAACACCCATCTCGAACATCAGCGTCAGCAGCGACGAGCCGCCGTAGCTGAAAAACGGCAGGGAGATACCCGTGTTCGGAAGCCAGTCCGTGATAACCAATATGTTCAGTATAACCTGCAGTCCTATATGGCTGATTAAGCCGATACCCAACAGTTTTCCGAAACGGTCGCGCGCGCGCAGTGCGATGACAACGCCGCGCCATACCAACAGCGCGAAAATCAAGAGGATGATAACCGCGCCGACCAACCCCAGCTCCTCACAAACGATAGCAAAGATAAAGTCATTCTGCGGCTCGGGCAGATACAGGTATTTTTGTCGGCTTTGTCCCAGGCCCAGACCGAACAGACCGCCTGAACCGATCGCGTACAGGCTGTTTCTCGTCTGCCAGGTACTGTTCCACATGTCGCGGTCGAGATCCTCGCTCAGCGCCTGACCCCAGCCGTCCATACGCTCCATCGCGTAGGTCAGCATACCGGTCACCCACAGCAGGAGGATAAGTACCGCCAGAACCGCCGCGCCGATCGCGAGCCATTTGACCTTGATGCCCGAAACATACATCATGACGACCGTCAGAATACCGATGATAACGATACAGGAGTAGTGCGGTTCAAAGAGCAGCAGAATCGCGGTGGAAAGAAAGACCGCCGCGCCGGGCAGAACGCCGTATTTGAGCGTATCCATCCGGTCATAGTACCGGCTGCCCCAGTGCGCCATAAAGAGGATGATCGCAAATTTACTGATCTCCGACGCCTGGATACCGAACATACCGAAACCGATCCACCGGTGAACGCCGCCCTCCTGGGACGGAAGCACCAGAACCAGCAGCAGTGCAAAATAACTGACGCCTAGGATAATCGCGGCAAACCGATGGTAATAGTGATAATCCACAAAAGAAACCGCGAACATAATCACCAGACCGATCAGCGCAAAGATCAGCTGACGTTTCAGATAATAGTAGCTGTCGCCTCTCTCATAGTACGCGACAGGGTAGCTCGCCGAAAACATCATCGTGATACCGATCGCGAGCAGCACCAGCATCAGCAGGACAAAGGGTACGTCAATACCCTTGCCGATATTCAGCAGTGAGAAATTGATTTTTCTTCTGCCTCTTTTGGAAGAGGCTTTTTTCTCGCGCTCATAGTCTTGCACTCTGCGCCGCGAGGTGTTTTCAATTGTCGACATAGGCCTCTATCCTTTCACAAAATTCAATAATAATCGTTACCGCAGTCCGAAGATAACCAGCAGCAGCGCGATCAGACCGCAAACCGCGGTGAACGCCGAGAAAACGCAGACGATCTTCATCTCCGACCAGCCGCACATCTCAAAGTGATGGTGAACCGGCGACATCTTGAAGATGCGCTTGCCGTGGGTAATCTTAAAGTAGCTGACCTGAAGCATAACGGAGAACATCTCCAGCAGATAGGTCAGCGCGATCAGGAGCAGCAGCAGCTGCATATCCATCGCGAACGCCATCGAGCAGACAAGACCTCCCAAAAACAGAGAACCGGTGTCTCCCATAAAGCACTTTGCCGGGTGGAAGTTCCAGACAAGAAAACCCAGACATCCGCCCGCACCTGCGGCGGCATACAGCACATTCGCCTCATGACCGCCCAGAACATTCGCGATCATCATCATGAACAGGCACGCAAAGAAGGTGATGGAGCCATCCAATCCGTCGATACCGTCGGTCAGGTTGACCGCGTTTACGATACCGACCAAGACAACCGCCATGATGATATAGTAGAAAAAGCCGAGGTCAACATAGCCGACAAAGGGGATCAGTATCTCGGTGTTGTCTTTGCAGAGGTACATCAAAAACAGGTAGATTGCGGCGGCTAAGAACTGCAAAACCAGCTTCTGGATCGCAGTCAGACCGAGGTTGCGCTTCTTGACAACCTTGACATAATCGTCGATAAAGCCGATACCGCCGTTCATCAGCGCGAACAGCAAGCCGACAAAGACAAATCTGCTGACAGAATCCAGTCCGCCGTGGTTCATCGCATAAACCAGGACGCCGGCGGTCGTCGCGATAACCATACCGATGATGAACATGATACCGCCCATCGTAGGGGTACCCTGTTTGTTTTTATGCCACTTGGGACCGTCCTCCAGGATCGTCTGACCGAAGTTCAGCCGATGGAGGAAAGGGATCAAAAACTTACCGATGACAGCGGTGATGGCGAATGAAACGACCGCAACGCCGAACGCCCATAAACCTGTCTCCATTTTTACACCTCATTTTATGTTTCTTCAAATCTTGTTATTGACAGCGCCCAAGGGGCAGAGCGCTTAGTCCGCGATACTGTTGCCGCTGAAGGTAACGGTGATAACCGAACCGGGCGTAACCTCCGTACCTTCGGGAACGCTCTGCGCGATCGAGGTACTGTCGGAAGCCGACACCGTACCGGTCACGCTGACGTTCAAGCCGCTGTACGAAGCGATCTCGTTGACCTCACCTACGCCAAAGCCAACCAGATTCGGAACCGTAGTCTTTTCCGCCTTGCTGGCTTCATCCGTATACAGAACGATCGTGCCGCCGGACGGGATTGCCGCGCCGGTGACGGGGTTCTGCGAAAGAACCGTTGCGCCTTCGCCCTTGACCGTGACGTTGAAGCCGTCTGATTCTGCCGCCTTCGTCGCGTCCTCAACGCTCATACCGGTGTACGAGCCTGCCGCCGCGTCGATGTTGGACATCTCTTCGTCGGTATACTGAGCAACAACCTCAAGATACGGGAGAACCTCGCTCATGATGCTTGCGAAAACAGGAGCCGCTACCGCGGAACCGTAGTAGTTGCCTCCCAGCGGAGCGTCAAAGAACACCAGCGCCGCGTACTGCGGATTGTTAGCCGGAGCAAAACCGCAGAAAGAAGCGATATAGTCATCGGCGCCGTCGTTGTTGACGTCGATCAGCTTCTCAGATGTACCGGTCTTACCGCCGACGCGGTAACCGGCGACATAGCCGTTTTTACCGGAGCCTGTCGTCGCGTTCTCTTCAAGTATCTGGCACATTTCTTTCGATACCGACTCGGAGATAACCTGACGCTTGGTATCGGTTGACACATTTTTGACAACGTTGCCTTCCGAGTCCAGAATCTGCTTGACAACGTGGGGCTGGACGATTCTTCCGCCGTTAGCGACAGCGCTCGCCGCGGTAATCATCTGGATCGGGGTGATCGAGAAGTTCTGACCGAAGGAGGCAACCGCCAAGTCGGTGTCGAGCATATTACCCTCAACGCCGTCATGGATGAAGAACTGGTCGTCGGATTCACCGGGCAGGTCGATGCCCGTCTTGTCAGAGAAGCCGAACGCCTGATAGTATTCCCAGAACTTCGCCTTGCCGACCAGCTGGCCGATCTGGATGAAACCGGGGTTACAGGAGTTATACAGACATTCCTGATAGGTCTGCGTACCGTGACCCGCGGTGTTATGACAGTGGATGGTATCTTCATACAGCTGATACGCGCCGGAACAGCTAAAGCGGCTCTCCTTGTTGACAACGCCCTCTTGAAGCGCCATCGAAAGCGTGACCATCTTGAAAACCGAACCGGGATAGTAGGTGTCCGAGATCGCCTTGTTGCGCCAGTTACGCGCCAGCGCCGCGCTTTCCGCCTCCGCTTGGGCTTTGGCGATCAACTCTTTCTTCTCGGTATCGCTGATATTGTAGGGGTTTTCCTTATCTTCTTCGATATATCCGTTCTTCACCAGATACTCGGTGTCGATCGCGTCGATCTCCTTTTTCTGATCCGCATTGATGGTGAAGGGATCGTTCAGGTCAAAGCCGTTAACCGACGCCATCGCCAATATCTCGCCGGTGTTGACGTCCATCACGATACATACGCCGCGCTCATGAACCTGGTTGTCGATGACGCCCTGCTTCATGTATTTCTCGACGATACTCTGAACAGTCTCGTCGATGGTCAGCACGAGCGAACTGCCGTCGATCGCGCCGATGTTCTGGTTATAGTCAAAGGGCATCTGGGTCGAAATACCGTTCTGCGCCGAAACAATACGGCCGGGCGTACCGGCGAGGTAGTCGTTATACTGGAACTCCACGCCCCACAGCCCCTGATCTTCGGAACCGGTGAAGCCGATAACCGACGACGCGAGGTCGCTGTAGGGATAGTAACGCTTATAGTCGTCGAGCAGTGAGATCACGCCTGCCTTCTGATACTTCTCACCCAGCTCGTTCTGCAATTCGATGATCTGATCCTTCTCGGTGCTTTCAATCCTGCGTTTGACCGAAACATAGTAGGTGTTCTGCTTGGTATCCTCCAGCAGCTCCGCCTCGTCCAGGTTCAGTATCTCCGCAAGACGCTTCGCGACATACGCGCGCTGCTCGTCGCCTTCTTCACCGCTGTCGAAGTTCGCCGGGGCCATTACGACGCGCCAGACCGACGCCGACTGCGCCAGGATCTTGCCGTTTGTATCATAGATCGTACCGCGCTTTGCGGAGATCGGGGTATCGGACATCTGCTGTTCAACCGCTCTGCGCTGGAGCTCTTCGCCCTGTACCAGCTGCAAAAAAGCCAGACGCGTGATTACTGCGCCGAAGCCGACCGCCAAGATGATAATCAGCAGCCAAACGGTTCTTTTTCTGAGCTTTTGATTCGCTCCCAATGCGAAAACTCCTTTCTCATTTTTTGAACAGATAATAGAGAACAGATAACAACGAAAGAATAGTCTGACGGCTTTGAGAATTATAAAACACGGATCACAAAATATTCCGTCTTCACATGTCAATCAGTGCAGGCAAGCCCGCCGCAGACCGTCATTTATTATCTTTTATCTATTATCTATAAAGCACGAATAAGAGTTAAGATAAATCTCAACTCTTACCTCATCTGCATTCTATTCAAAGGTGTAAAAATTTATACCAATCATGACCATAGGGAAGAAATCGCCTCCGCGATAGACTCAAAAATGTTCTTATCGGGGCTGAGACTGACCTCCGCCTTATCGCCGTCGGAGAGGTTAACATACTCCTTTTGGGAGTTAGCCGCCTTGCTCATGTTCAATTTGCTCTTGGCATAATCCTCTACGACCGTAGTGGAGATGGACGAGTCCACCTTCATTTCGAGCTGTGTGTAAACGCTCTGCTGTTCCGCGAGCATCGCCTTCGCGTCGGCGATCTCCTGGTTCAGCTCGGTCAGCTGAACCTGACCGTGGATGATAGAAACGACGACAAACGCGATCGCGATACCGAACACCACGCCCAGCACGATGCGCAAAAAGTTTGATTTGCGTCTTTTCACGCGCTTGATGTTCTTTTCGGCGCGTCTGCCCGATGTGCGCTCCTCGTCGTTATTCAGTTGTATATCGTCCGGATCGACGGACTCATCCTTGCTTTGTCCGCTCATACGCGCGGACCTTCCGCGCGAGCGATATTCCTCTTCAAAAAGGGTAAAATCATAAGCAAGGTTACTGCGGGAGTAGTAAGCCATGCTGCACCTCTGTTCTGTTTCGGTGAAAGCGTGCATCCAAGCACTCTGGTTTCTGTTTTCTGTTTATATAAAAAGGTCGGTATCTGTAATCATTCTGTAATCAAGGTTACAGGAACTTGCGGGCTTTCATTCCGCCCACCACACGATAATGTGTCAGATTGAAGATTTTATCACAATTTCTTGTGTAGAATAATTATTACAATCTTGTTATTATTTTACTATATACCGTAGCCGATGTCCATAGTAAAACTATACAAATATGCCCTGATATCGGTGTGAAAAACCTCTGTTTTTCAGGGAATGGCCTGTGTTATTTCCGCCAGGGAAAATTACAGCTTTTCACATACCCTCAGCTTTGCGGATCGCGCTCTCGGATTCAGCTCCAACTCCTCGCTTGAAGGCAAAATCGGCTTGCGCGTAATGATTTTTACCTGCGGTTTTTTGCCGCACACACACACCGGAAAGTCCTTTGGGCAGGTACATCCCTGCGCCTTGTCGCGCATAAACTGCTTAACGATGCGATCCTCCAGCGAGTGAAAGGTGATGACGCTCAGCCTGCCGCCTGTGTTGAGCAGTTCAAACGCGTCCTCAAGCCCGCTTTCCAGCACGTCCAACTCATGGTTCACCGCGATCCTGATCGCCTGAAAGGTCTTTCTCGCGGGGTGTCCGTCGCGGCGCACCTTCTGCGGCACATGATCCTTGACGATCTCGGCAAGCTCCAGCGTCGTTTCGATCGGCTTGCTTTCGCGATATCGCACAATACCTTTGGCGATGGAGTAAGCATATTTTTCCTCGCCGTACAGCGAAAGGATCCTGCTCAGTTCTGCTGTCTCCAAGGTGTTCACCAAATCCGCCGCAGTCGAGCCGCTTTGACTCATGCGCATATCCAGCGGCGCGTCCTCGTGATAGGAAAAGCCGCGGCTGCCTTCATCGAGCTGATGGGATGATACGCCGATATCCAGCAAAACACCGTCAGCCTTGTCAACGCCCAGATCATTCAGCAGCGTCTTCATTTCGCCGAAGTTACCTTTGACGATGTGAGAACGGCTGTCGCCCTTAAAGCGTTCCGTCACCGTTGCGATCGCGTCGGGATCCTGGTCAATACTGTACAGCGCGCCGTCACCGAGCCGCGAAAGAATCTCCGCCGAGTGACCGCCGCCGCCCGCGGTGCCGTCTATATAAACGCCGTCGGGCTTGATTGCCAGCCCGTCGACCGCTTCTTTCAAAAGCACAGTGACATGCCTGAACTCCATGCGCAGACACTCCATTCTGTAGGATTGTAACAGTGTCATCGGTTAGGGTGACTGTCCACCGATTGTCGACGCGAAGTCAAACATACTTGTTCGAGCTGCGGCAATCTCAACCGATGAATATTATAATCTCAGCAGCTCCAACGCTTCTTTGACCGAAGCCTGCTTCTGCTGCTCCATGAACGCGGCAAAGCACTCTTTATCCCAGATTTCGACACGGGTATCCATGCCGACTACTGTCACTTCTCCGCTTAATCCCGCGTCCTCGCGCAGCTTTTGAGGAATGATGACCCTGCCCTGCGCGTTGGGTGACACAAGCTTAGCGGGCGAAATCAGCAGATACTGTAACGAGAGCGCCTTATCGGCGGGCAGCTGCCTGATCTGATCTCTGAGCCGATCGAACTGATCGACGCTCATCGCCTGGATACAGCGGTTGAAGCCCATCGTCACATAAAAGCTTTCGCCGAGCTGTTCTCTGAAATCGGTCGGCAAAATGACTCTGCCCTTGCTGTCCAGATTGTGGTCGCTGGTACCTAAGAACATTTTGCCGCCTCCTTTGATAAATTCTGAGATTGATGTCACAAAATGACACTAAATGCCACCAGTACACCCATTATACCCCATGCAATATATAAAATCAAGGGAAAAGTAACATTTTTATCATAAATATTTTTTCGTTGTAACCTTTTGTTTTAGGCATTATTTCATGAGTTTTCCACATTAAGTAGCAATAAACGCAAAAAGAGCCGCCGCATTTGCGACAGCTCTTGGTGCTGTAAATAGGATTATTCTTCGTCGTCAGACACTTCTTCTACGCCATCCAGCTTCACGCTGTACTTGCCCTTATCCGGATGATTTCGCGCGTATTTCCTGATCGTGTCGATACTCTTCTGATCCTCCGAAACAGTCGTACCGCTGTCGCCGGTCTTACCCAGCTTCAAACGGCGGTTAATCATTTCCTGACTGTAGTTGTAGATCATGTGATAGTAGTTGACAGAGTCCTCCCAGCCAGCCTTCTGCTGATCGGTCAGTTCCGCCTTGGTCAATCCATACTTGTTAATCATCGTCCGGCAGACGTAGTCGGTCAGCTTCTCAGAACCGTAGATGTTCAGGTGATCCCAGTTATAGAAGTCGGCGTTGACGTCAATGCCCACATCGGCGCTGTACCGCTCGAGGTTGATGAAATCATAGCCGTACTCGGCGATGATATCCGCGGCAACGTTGGTGCGCTTAAAGCGGTTGTATGCCTGCGCACGGACGATATGCGGAAAGCGCATGAAGACGACGTTCTTGATATCGTTATCCTTCAGATACTGCAGCGTCTCACGCAGATAACGCTCCGAGCACGCGCCCAGCGGCAGCTTGCCGTTGTCATCCGGCAGGGTATCGTTATAAGTCTTGACGGTCGGGTGAAACTCGTTGGCGACTGTCTTGTAGCCGCGGAACAGCGAGTAACCCTGATTTTTCAGATTCATCTCCGCCTGCAGATACTTGATCTTCCACGGATAGTCCGTCCATGAGCTGTGATACTTGATGATCGGCAGATAGTATTCGATCTGCTTATCCTCGGGGATTGAGTCCTTGAGGAAGTCGCGCCAGATCTCGTCCTGAGGAACGTTATCCGCGAACATTCGCGTACTCGCCTCATTCGGGATCTCGTTATCCTTGTACAGGAAGGCATTGATCTCAATGATGACCATCTTCGGATTCTGGTACTTGAGTACCTCCTTAAGCTGAGGAAGAACGATGCTCGCAGGCGAAGCCTGACTTGCGTAAGGATAGCTGGTAATGCCGTATTTCTCATAGGCATACGCGGCCGCATAACCGGCATAAACGTCGCTGGCGCCGATCAGCACCGCGTCAAGCGACTGTTTATCCTCCAGGTAGAAGGCTTCCATACGCATGGTATTGTTGTCGATGCGCTTCAGGATAAACGACTGAAGCAACGCAGTAGATAAAACCACAGCAAGGCCGAAAGCAACCAGCTTGATCGCCCGCGTGATATATAATTTCTTTTTCATAGTTTACGCCTCATATTGAATCGTCACAACTTCTCTAGAACTGCATGTAGACAAAGTCAGATGCAGCGTAACCGGAGCCGTAGATACCAAAGACGATGATCGCCATCACCGCGGCAAAGAACAGGATAAAGCGCAAGATAAACGGCTTTTCGTCCAGCAGTTCGCGGATATTGGTATCCGTATGTCTTTCCTGAACCAGACTGACAACCCAAACGACGATGATACATACCGCCAGCAGGACATAGTCCTTCCAGTTCAGACCGAGCTTCATGAACTCGTCCTTGGCGCGGACGATGCTCTGATCGGTAAAGAAGCGGCCGATGGTCATCATGCCCTGCTTGAAGGAGGGCGCTACGTCAAAGACATAGCCGACCAGTACCACGATAAAGGTACGCACCATCTGGAACAGACGGAAGAAGAAGTTCTTACGGCTGATATGCAGCTTGTCGGTCACGCCGTCAAACAGCGGCTGCATCAGGGTGGACAGCATGATAATCACGCCGTTCCACAGACCGAAGGCGACATATTTGTAACTCGCGCCGTGCCAGACGCCGACAACCAGAAAGACGATCAGCGAGGCAAAGGCGGTGGGCAGAACCTTGGCGATATGCGCGCCGGCAGCGGTTTTGCCGAACTTGGTGCCTCTCATCTTTTTACTCGCGTTGAGGAAGGGAGTCGAGATCGCCAGCGGGTTGAAGATATAGTCCTTCATCCACGCGCCCAGCGAGATATGCCATCTGCGCCAGTACTCGTTGATACTCTTCGAGAAGTACGGACGCTTGAAGTTGTCGATCATGTCGATGCCGAAGAGCTGCGCCACGCCGCGGGAGATATCAATACCGCCCGAGAAGTCGGCATACAGCTGGAAGGCGTACAGCAGGATCGTAAAGGTCAGCGTCGTGCCGGAGTATTTGTTATAGCCCTCGTAGGTCGCGGTAACGGTATTGATCGCGATAACCGCTCTGTCCGCGATGACCAGCTTCTTGAAGAAGCCCCAGATAATCAGCTGCGCGCCGTGTTTGAAGCGCGTGAAGTCAAAATCATGACCCTCGAAAAGCTGAGTAGAAAGCTGTTGATAGTTGCTGATCGGACCCTGGATGATCTGCGGGAAGAAGGATACAAACAGCAGGAACTTAAAGGGGTTCGTCTGCGGCTTGACCTTCTCGCGGTAGACGTCCACGATGTAACCCATACTCTGGAAGGTGTAGAACGAGATACCGAGCGGCAAAAAGAGCTTCAAGGTCGGAGCGGAGAAATCCACGCCGAAGGAGCCGAGGATATCGTTCAGCGAACCGGCAAAGAAGTTATAGTACTTCAAAAACGCGAGGATACCGAAGTTGAGAATCAGGCAGAGCGCCATGATCCAGCGTTTCTTGATCTTCTGTTTATTCTTGAAGGCTTTCTTTTGTTCTCTGTCCCATTCGCCCTTTTTTGTTTTTAAAAGGGTCTTGCCCTTTCGGTTGACGTCATCCAGCCACAAGCCTATCAGCAGCGTACTCAGCGCCGTAAACAGGATGAACACAGCGTACTTGTAGCTGGCGAGGCAGTAGAAGATGCCGCTCGCGATCAGCAGTACAACCCAGCGAAACTTCTTCCACGGCAGGATAAAGTAGACCAGCGCTGTCGCCAATACAAAGAAAAGAAAATTGATTGATGTATAAGTCATAATGAACCTTTATGTATCAGTATTTTGCAAAGATATTACCGCCCGGCGTCCAATACGCCGAAAGTGCTTTATCTGTGCGGCGTATTGAGCTCGTCGGAGTAGAGCATCTCGCGCAGGATGCGCAGACCCTCTTTTTCGCTGTATTCGGCGATGACCGGCATCTCACGGCTGAGGAAGGTAGAGATACCCTCCATGCAGGAGTAAGCGCCCGTGCGGCAGAACACAAGGATATCGCCGACCTGCAGGTCGGTAAACATCGCGTTGCGCGCCAGGATATCGGCGGTCGTGCAGATCGAACCGCACAGCGTCCACGGCTTTTCCTCGCCCTGAGCTTCTCTGTCGGTCAGGTGCAGAATCTCAGGGATCTGCATACCCTGCAGTTGACCGTTGTATTTGATCTGATTCATGCCGCCGTCCACGATCGCGTAGTTGATATCAAAGTTGGTCTTGGTATCGACGACCTTGGTAAAGTAATAACCGCAGGGAGCCGCAAAGAAACGGCCCATCTCTACAGTCAGCTCAGCAACCTTCGCAAGCTCCCGGAGCTTTCCGGAGATAGAAGCCAGACGCTCCTCTTCTTCCTGATCCGCGTTATCGGAGAAGTAATCAACCGCCAGACCCGTACCGTACTCGATACGCTCCACGGTGAAGCCGAGCTCATCCTTGATACGCGCGACAAGCTCCATCAGATAGTCGCATTCTCTCTCGATCGGCTTCGCTTTACGCTTCGCCGTACCGGTAAAGTAGTGCAGGCCGACGATCTTCACGCCCTTGTATTCGTCACGGCGCTTGATGAGATCGAAGGTACATTCCTCGTTCATGCCGAACTGGCTGCCGCCCTTGATGTCGGTAACGCGCAGCAGCAGCGGGAAGACTTTTCCTCTGCGAACGCCCGCGTCGTTAATCAGCTCGAGGTGCAGGGGGCTCTCGGCGGTAAAGGTGCCGACGTTGTCGTCAGCCGCACGCTCCACGTCCGCGTAACCCTTGTTCACGCCGGAGAAGATGACGGTGCTCATGTCCGCGCCGGTGCGCTCACAAACCGTCAGCTCGCCGGGAGAGCAAACCTCAATCTTGTCAAAGGTCTCGGGCAGTCTGCCCAGCAAAAACGGATTCGCCTTGATGGAAAAGCACAGTCCGATAGACTCGCCGAAGTATTTCTTTACCAGAGCGGCGCGCTTCGCAAATTCATCAAGGTCAAAGATATATGAGGGGGTTCCTACCTGCGGCAGAAGCTCCCGTAATTTGTTGAGATTCATACAATCCTTCCTTTCGTTGTTGTCCGCCGCACCCGCCTGTGCGGGTGCGGCGGCTTTCTCCGACGCGGTCAGGTGTCGAAGAATAACGAATTTGCTTCAAAACTCTTTTATTCGTCCTGAAGCTTCTCGATGAGAGCCATCATCGCCTTAGCGGAGTTGAAGTTCTCGGGAACGAGGTTGTTGGGCTTGATCTCGATGTCAAACGCGTCGTTCAGCTCACCTACGAGCGCAACGATGTCGAAAGAATCGAGAATACCGTTGGTGATGAGAGCGGTCTCGTTCTCAAAGTCAACGTCGGGTCTGAGTTCCTGCAAGATACCCATTAATTCATCCATGATAATTTCTCCTTTTCTATTATATATTTCTAATGATAGATGACTTGTTTGATCCCATAGGGGAGTTTATTTAAAATAACCCTTCAAAGCCTGCATATCGGTCTTGCCGTTGGGCAGAGCAGGCATTTCTTCGAGGTTGATGAGCTTTCTCGGCACCATGAAGGCGGGCATGTTGGCTCTGAAATAAAGCACAATATCCCTGCTGGTCGCCTCGCCGGTGTAGAAGAGGTAGAGGGTCGCTTTTTCCTTGTGATACAGCGCGCAGCAGTCCTTGACGCCGCCGGCCTTGCGGGCAGTCTCCTCGATCTCGCCCAGCTCGATACGGTGCCCGAGGTGCTTGATCTGTCTGTCCATACGGCCGTGGAACATCAGGTTGCCGTCCTCAGCCCATCTGCCGAGGTCGCCGGTCTTGTAGATCAGCTCACGGTAATTGTCGTTCAGCGGATTCTGGATGAACGAAGCGTCGGTGACTTCCTTGTTGCCGTAGTAACCCAGCGCGAGGATCGGGCCGCTGACACAGATCTGACCGATCTCACCCGGCTTGGTGGGGGTGTTGTCGTCGTTGAGCAGCATGATCTTATAGTTGTCATACGGCTTGCCGATGGGCAGGACGGTATCGTCATCCACTTGATCCTTCACCACATAGTAGGTGCAGGAAGCGGTCGCCTCGGTCGGGCCGTACTGGTTAACATACAGGACGTCCGGCAGATGCTCCTGCCAGATTTTGAGATATTTGCAGGGCATAACCGAGCCTGAGAAGCAGAGCTTTTTCAGATACTCGGGCTTGCCTTCGGCAAAAGCGCCCAGCTTCGCGGGCAGTTCAACACCCGCAACGCTCCAGCACAGCGCGGTAATCTTCTCGCGGTTCAGCGTACCGAAGAGAGCTGTCGGAACGGCAAACTCGTTCTTCGGGATGATAAAGGTCGAAGCACCCTTGCTGATCGGGAAATAGATGTCGCGGACAGCCGCGATATAGTCGAGCGGACTCTGGTTGCCCATGATATCGGTATCGTTGATATCAAGAACCTTGCAAACGCTGTCGATATAGGTCATCAGAGAGAGGTGCGAGGTGATAACGCCCTTCGGCTTACCGGTCGAACCGGAGGTAAAGATGACATACAGCGGCGAGGTGCAGGTCAAGGTCGCGGCGCGCTGTGCGAGGATCGCTTCGTCCGCGGGGGTTTCCATGACGTCTTCCATCACGATGATCTGACCGTCATACTCAAGCGCCTTCGCCTGCTCGAGATGCGCCTTGTCAACCAGCATATACGGCGCCTTGATGACAGACAAAATCTGGTTCAATCTTGTCTGGGGCATATCGCCGTCCATCGGAGCGTAGAAGCAGCCGGCTCTGACCGCGCCGAGGAAACACGCCGGGGTGTTGACATGTCTGCCCGACATGACCGCTACCGGATCACCGGGAGAGGTCAAACCGGCAAGATATGTACCGATTGATTTTGTGAGCGCGTCAAACTGACCAAAGGTCAGGCTGTGCTCAGGGTCTTTAAACATCACCTTGTCCGCGTAGCGCGCGGCGACGGCGTCCAGACGTTCGAGTACCGAAGTCTGCATTAGCAACACATCCTTTCCTGTCTCATGGCAATAGCCGCGATAACTGTTAGAATTATCCCATACTAATCCATAATAATACATTAAATATTATAATACAAAATTTTGAAATTTCAATCTATTTTTCGCTGATATAAAGAAAAAAAGGAAAAATATTTCTTGTTTTTGGCATAACCATTCAAAAAAAGCGGGTTTTTGCACCGTCGACTATTTTAAATAAATCCTTCCCTACGGGCTCTTGCGCTGCAAGTAGCGGGGGTATTTGACCCTTTTAATCGGTTGAGATTGCCACGGGGCGCATTTCAGATTGTCATTGCGAGGAGGAACATGGTTCCGACGTGGCAATCTCTACCTTTTCCTTTGCGCCCCTCGCAATGACTATTTTAAATAAATGTTAAAGTGTTTTAATGATACTTAGTATAAGATTGACCCTCAACCTCCGAAAGCCTGTGTCATCATCCCTCTCGTCCTCATAGAAAATCCCGATCATCCCCTTGCCAAATCCCCCGATTTATGCTACTCTATCCCTATATATCGAACAGCGAGGTATTCTATGAAATACAAACTAATTGCGACCGATATCGACGACACTCTGCTGCGCAGGGACAAGACCCTCTCCCCCCTCACCAAAGCCGCTCTCTTACAGGCGCAGGAAAACGGCGTGATCGTCGCCGTCGCCTCGGGACGGCTGCCCTACGGCGTGCGACCCTACGCAGAGACGCTGGAGGTTTTCGACCACGGCGGCTACTACATGGGCTTCAACGGCGGCGCGGTCATGAACAGCCGCGACGAGCTGATCGGCTCCGCCTATCTTGACAGCCGCTACATCAAGCCCGTCTACGATATCCTCCGCCCGTCGGGCGCCACCACCATGGTGCACAAGGGCAGCACCATCTACGCCGACAGCAAGGTCAACGACTACACCCATATCGAAAGCGACGTAATCGGACTGCCGCTGAACGTCGTTGATGATCTGCCGTCCTTCATCGACTGGGATATCCACAAGTTCCTGATCTCCGGTGATCCCGATGAGCTCAAAGAGCTGGAACAAAAGCTTCTGACCGCCCTCGGCGACGAGGTCGACATCTACCTTTCCGCTCCGTGGTTCCTCGAGGTCATGCCCAAAGGCGCCAACAAAGGTACCGGACTGCAAATGATCTGTGACGACGCGGGGATCGACATCAGCGAAGCGATCGCGTTCGGCGACAGCTTCAACGATATCTTCATGCTGAAAGCCGCCGGCTTGGGCGTCGCCATGGGCAACGCAGAAGAAGCGGTCAAAGCCGCGGCGGATACGGTCACCGCCGACTGTGACAGCGACGGTATCGCGGTCGCCTTAAAAGAACTCGGTATCATCTGAATAAACTTCCCCGGTGCAAGCACTAAAGTGTCCGCCGGACACTTTACCCTCGCTATGCTCGGGCGGGGTATTAGCCTAAAAGGATAAATCCTTCCCTACGGGCTCTTGCGCTGCAAGCAGCGGGGTATTTGACCCTTTTAATCGGTTGAGATTGCCACAGCCCCTAAAGAGGCTTCGCAATGACTATTGAATATCGGTTGAGATTGCCACGGGGCGCATTTCAGATTGTCATTGCGAGGAGGAACAAGGTTCCGACGTGGCAATCTCTACCTTTTCCTTTGCGCCCCTCGCAATGACTATTGAATATCGGTTGAGATTGCCACGGGGCGCATTTCAGATTGTCATTGCGAGGAGGAACAAAGTTCCGACGTGGCAATCTCTACCTTTTCCTTTGCGCCCCTCGCAATGACTATTTTAAATCAAGCAAAGGGACTGTCGCGACAGCCCATTTGCGTGTCATTCTGAGCTTGTCGAAGAATCTTACAGTGCATTTTATCCAATTCCATTACACCTTTCATGTGTCATCTAACGGAAAGGCAAGCGCTTTCGGATTCTTCACTTTCGTTCAGAATGACATTTTTTATTTTGCGACAGCTATATCCTGTCGTCCACATCGTCCTGTCGTCCAAGCCCGCATCAATACCGGCTTTTTACAGTGTCGAACCATTCTTGACCATCGTTTCGTTATCGTCCGAACGGTTCAGAGTTTTATCATGCTGTTCGCTGTAGAACACAAGCAGGACGCGGCGTCCGTCTCTTTTGAGCGATTCAAAGAACACGCCGTTGTCCTCCAGCTCGTCGACATACAGGTTCATCAGGCGCTTGAGGTGGTTCGGGCTGATGTTCTCGTTCGTATCGCGTACAAAGCCCTCGGTAAACTCCGTGTTCGAGCCGGTGAACCTTTGCAGCCTTTTGGCATAGGGGATCAGCCGCAGGACGGTATCGGGCAGCGATCTGTCCCTGCCCGCAAGGCTGTCGGACTTCACTCTCCAGGTACAGGTCTCGCGCTCGAGGGTCAGGCTCAACTCCCTGTCTTCCACATCTCTGCCGGTACAGGACAGCGTCGCGTCACGCGAGGTGCGCTTCTCCTTTTGCAGCACCATCAGCGTGTCGGCTGAACCGGCGATACCGTTGGTGCCCGATATCACGTTCATATAGTCGCCGTCGGGCATTTTGCGGGTATGGTGTACCAGCAGGATACAAATACCCAAGTCGTCCGCCAGCTCCTTGATCGCGCTCATATCGCTGTAGTCGTTGGCATAGCTCGTCTCCTTGTCCGCGGTACGGATACGCTGGAGGGTGTCGATGACGACCAGCCGTGTGTCGGGGTGCTCGCGCACAAACTGTTCGAGCTGTCGGCGAAACCTCTCCCCCATCGGGGCGCAGGTGTTGGTGATGTGCAGGCGCTGAGAGCTCTCGGCGGTGATGGTGTTGATACGCGCGGCGATTCGCCGTGCGGTATCCTCCAGCGCGAGATACAGCACATCGCTCCGGCTAACCTTCATCCCCAGAAAGGGCTCGCCCTTGGCGACCTGTAAGCACAGATGCAGCACCAGCCAGCTTTTGCCGATCTTAGGCGCTCCCGCCAGGATACACAGCCCCGCGCCAAGCAGCGTGTCGACAATGAACTCCTGTCGGGGAAACACGAGGTTCGCCAGATCCTCGCTGTTGACGGTCGCGAGCTTTTCATAGCCGCTGTCCTCTTCATCCCAAGCGCAGTCGCGCGCGTCCTTATGTGAGGCGGCGTCGAACGCTGAGTTGATCTCCTGATACATCGAATATTCCATATGCAACTTCCTTTCTTTTTTGAGAAACCTCTCTACCAATGCTCACCCAAAAAGAAAAGTTGCATAAAAGTATGCAACTTACAGTTTGTCAAAAAAGTATATCATATAAAACGCAGGACGTTTCCGAGGCTCCCTCTGACGAGGGAGCTGTCGCCGTTAAGGCGACTGAGGGAGAGATAACGAAACCTGACAATGATTCTCCGACTTTTGACTCAAGCCGCATTTTAAGTGCCTTTTTTCACGGTATTGAGTCAATCCTTCTATTTCCTCTTTATCGTCGCGTTATCTCTCCCCTGCATTTTACGTTTATCTCTCTGTGAATCATACTTCTTGCCGCCCCCTCGTCAGAGGGGGCAGGATGGGTTTTTCTACAGTCTGAAAGTTGCATAAAAGTATGCAACTTCAGTCAGAAAAAATACAAATCCCGGATAAAAAAGGATTCGTATAAGGCTGTTTTGGACGATAGCCTGACGATGGTCAAGAATGTATCGACACTGTCAAAAGCCGCTGTTGATGCGGGTTTGGACGACAGGACGACACGGACGACAGTAGGATAGGGTGCGATAGGCTCAAGCCAACAAGAAAAGCGCTCCCAAACTCGAGAGCGCTTTATTGCTATTATTCACTTTTGCAAAGCAAAAACTGCATGACTTACCGGATCAAAGCTCTGTCAGACAGTCGTCCAGCGCCTCGGTGATCGCCTCTTTATCGAGGTTCTGACCGATAAAGACAAGCTTAATCATGCGGTCGCCGTACTTGTCGTCCCAGTCCTTCATGAGCTCGGGATCCTCCTTGAACATCTTGCGGCGGACATGAGCCGGAGCGGCGGCAAGCCACTGGCCGTAGTCGGAGCAATCCATCTGCTTACCGGACTGTTCAAACATGATCGCCCAGTCCTTGTCCTCCTTGATCCAGAACAGACCCTTGGCGCGGATGACATTCTTCGGGAAGGACGCAAAGAATTTCTCGATCTTGTCCTTTGCGAACGGCTGACGGCGATAGTACACAAAGGTACCGATACCGTATTCCTCTACCTCGCCGCCGTCGTGATGGTGGTGATGATGGTGACCGCCGTGGTGGTGACCATCGTGATGGTCATCGTGATCGTGGTCATGATGATGCTCGTGTTCCTCATGGTCGTGGTCATGATCGTGATGATGCTCGTGTTCCTCCTCATGCTCGTGGTGGTGATGATCGTGCTCGGACTCGCCATCGCGATGGTCATCTTCTTCGACGTCGGCGTTCAGCTCCTGTACCCATGCGGCAGAAGAAGCAACCTTGTCAAAGTCAAAGTTGTCGGTGTTCAAAATCTCGCTGATCTCTACCTGACCGCGGGTGGTCTCGATGATCTTTGCCTCGGGCTGGAGCGCACGGATGACCTTCTTGATGTTGACCAGCTCTTCGTCGGAGACGAGGTCGACCTTGTTGATGATGATGGTATTGCAGAACTCGATCTGCTGAATGATGAGGTTCTCGATATCCTCGTCGTCGATATCATCCTTCAAGAGCGCGCCGCCGCAGCCAAATTCGCTCGACAGTCTCGCCGCGTCTACGACAGAAACAACGTTGTCCAGTCTGCACAGCTTCGGCAGACGGGGATCGTTATAGGAGCCGTCCAGCATCGAGATGGTCTGCGCGATCGGGATCGGTTCACAGATGCCGGAGGCCTCAATCAGGATATAATCAAATTTTTGCTGCTGTACCAGCCCTAAAATCTGCTCGATCAGATCGGTCTTTAAGGTACAGCAAATGCAGCCGTTCTGGAGCGGGACAAGGTTCTCGTCCTTCTCGTTAACAACGCCGCCCTTCTGGATCAGCTCGGCGTCAATATTGACCTCGCCGATATCGTTAACGATGACGGCAACCTTATAGCCCTCCTGATTGTTGAGAACATGGTTCAACAGGGTGGTTTTGCCCGCGCCGAGGTAACCGGTCAGCAGGGTCACAGGGATGATTTTTCTCATATTTATCAGTCCTTTTTCAAATAATCGCATGAAATAAGCAGAAAATTTCTGTAAAACTCTGTTTATATTATAGCATAACACAAAAAATAAGCAAGGCGAGGAATAGACGACAATTTCCCTTTGGTACAAAGCAGTTTTATGATTTTTGACTACACAGGCGCGACAGCGAATCTCAAAGTAACTGTCACCCAACGCGGCGATGAGAGCAAAACGCCGTGAAATAAACTTCCCCGGTGCAAGCAGCGGGGTATTTGACCCTTTTAATCGGTTGAGATTGCCACAGCCCCTAAAGAGGCTTCGCAATGACTATTGAATATCGGTTGAGATTGCCACGGGGCGCATTTCAGATTGTCATTGCGAGGAGGAACAAGGTTCCGACGTGGCAATCTCTACCTTTTCCTTTGCGCCCCTCGCAATGACTTTTTTAAATAAATCCTTCCCTACGGGCTCTTGCGCTGCAAGCAGCGGGGTATTTGACCCTTTTAATCGGTTGAGATTGCCACAGCCCCTAAAGAGGCTTCGCAATGACTATTGAATATCGGTTGAGATTGCCACGGGGCGCATTTCAGATTGTCATTGCGAGGAGGAACAAGGTTCCGACGTGGCAATCTCTACCTTTTCCTTTGCGCCCCTCGCAATGACTTTTTTAAATAAATCCTTCCCTACGGGCTCTTGCGCTGCAAGCAGCGGGGTATTTGA
>Ga0256404_1002062_pt1 | contig 45616 bp, 31 predicted proteins | sample RumenRJG_01DNA_FD_185990 | JGI IMG/M metagenome (GOLD analysis project Ga0256404, IMG submission 185990) | Bovine rumen microbial communities from Lethbridge, Alberta, Canada - RJG_01 | ecosystem: Host-associated > Mammals > Digestive system > Stomach > Rumen | place: Canada: Alberta | collected... | reverse complement strand
CCTAATAGAATCTCTCTTGATTGACAAAAAAGGTTATTTTTATATTTTTTCTTATCTCGACTGGTTATAATTCTAAAAAAATATCTAATTTTGCAACTTTAAGCATATTTATATGTCTAACGAATATATTTAAAAACGATATGAAAAAGTATTTCAAACTGATTCTCGCGGCGATTATCGCCCTTGTGTTCATCGGAACTTTTGTATTCCTTTGGAAGCAATCGCAGCCGCAACCCATTGTCTATGAGGAGTTTACACCCGAAGTGAAGGACATCGTGCGCTCGACCATCGTCACGGGAAAAATCGAACCACGCGACGAAGTAAACGTAAAACCGCAGATTTCGGGCATCATCACCCACATCTACAAAGAGGCGGGCGATATGGTGCAGGCGGGCGAGGTCATCGCCAAGGTGAAAGTGATTCCTGATATGCAGCAACTCTCGGCTGCACAGGCGCGTGTCAGACTCGCCAACGTCAATGCCAATCAGGCGAAAATCGACTACGACCGCGTAAAAACGCTGTTCGACAAAGGCTACATTTCCGCCGACGAGCACGACAAAGTGGCACAGAACTATCGCCAGACCCGCGAGGAACTCACCGCCGCCAACGACCAGTTGCAGGTGATTCGCGACGGCGTTTCGCGCACAAATGCATCGGCCTCGAGCACCCTCATCCGCTCGACCATCACGGGCCTCATCCTCGACGTGCCCGTGAAAGTTGGTAACTCGGTCATCCTTTCCAACACGTTCAACGACGGTACCACCATCGCCAGCGTTGCCAATATGGGCGACCTCATCTTCCGCGGCAACATCGACGAGACCGAAGTGGGTCGCCTCGTCACGGGAATGCCGATGAAAATCACCATCGGAGCCCTCGAAGACCAAGGACTGGAGGCGCGACTCGAATACGTTTCGCCGAAAGCCGTCGAGAGCAACGGTGCTAACCAGTTTGAAATCAAGGCCGCCATCCATTTCGACGGCAAAACTGCCTTCCGCCAGATTCGCAGCGGCTATTCCGCCACTGCCGAAATCGTGTTGGCCGAGGCTCGAAAGGTGCTCACCGTGCCCGAAAGTGCCGTGGAATTCAGTGGCGACAGCGCCTTCGTCTATGTCATTCAAAACGCAGGCGGCAGCGAGCCTTCCTACGAGCGAAAAACCGTCAAAACAGGTCTGAGCGACGGCATCAGCATCGAAATCAAGGGCGGCATCGCCACCACCGATCGAGTGCGCGGTCCGCAGAAAATGAAGGAAGAAGAAAAGTAATCATGTCAAAAAAATTGCTCGTCTATTTGGCGATAAACAATTCTTTTTTGTACCTTTGCACGCATGAAATTATTTTTAACAAATATCTATTAAAAACCTATGGATTTATTACAACAAATTGTAGCACGGGCGAAGGCCAACAAGCAGCGCATCGTGCTTCCCGAGGCCAACGAAGAGCGCACACTGCGTGCCGCCGACCGCGTCTTGGCCGACGAAATGGCCGACATCATCCTCATCGGTGACCCCGACGACATCCGTCGCGATGCCGAGAAATGGGGACTGACGAGCATCGAAAAGGGCACCATCATCGACCCGCTCAACAACCCGAAGAGCGAGGAGTATGCCGAATTGCTCTGCGAACTGCGCAAATCGAAGGGAATGACCATCGAACAGGCGCGTGAACTGGTGAAAAATCCGCTCTACTTGGGCTGTATGATCATCAAAACCGAGGGTGCCGACGGACAGATTTCGGGTGCGCTCTCGACGACGGGCGAAACACTGCGTCCGGCGCTGCAAATCATCAAATGCTCGCCCGGAATCACCTGCGTGAGCGGTGCGATGCTGCTCATCACGAAGCAACCGCAATACGGCGAAAACGGTGTGTTGGTTGTGGGCGACGTGGCGGTGACGCCGATGCCCGATGCCAATCAGTTGGCGCAGATTGCCGTTTGCACGGCGCAGACTGCCCGTTCGGTGGCTGGATTCGACGACCCGCGTGTGGCAATGCTGAGTTTCTCGACGAAAGGCTCGGCCAAGCACGAGGTGGTTGATAAGGTCGTGGAAGCCACGAAAATGGCCCGCGAAATGGCTCCCGAACTGAAAATCGACGGTGAATTGCAGGCCGATGCCGCTCTGGTGCCGTCGGTGGGCGAGAAGAAGGCTCCCGGCAGCGACATTGCAGGCCACGCCAACGTGCTTGTGTTCCCCAACCTCGAGGTCGGAAACATCGGCTACAAACTCGTGCAGCGCCTCGGCGACGCGGTGGCCATCGGTCCGATTCTGCAAGGCATCGCCCGTCCAGTGAACGACCTGTCGCGCGGCTGTTCCGTCGATGACATTTATTATATGGTGGCGATAACGGCCTGTCAAGCTATGGATGCAAAATAATTTTTTAATATAAAAGAAAAAATGAAAATACTTGTTTTGAACTGTGGAAGTTCGTCCATCAAATACAAACTGTACGATATGGACGACGAGAGTGTGCTGGCGCAGGGCGGTGTGGAGCGCATCGGCCTCGACAACGCTTTCTTGAAACTCACGCTGCCCAACGGCGAGAAGAAAAAACTGATGCACGATATGCCCGACCACAAAGAGGGTGTGAATTTCGTGTTCCAACAACTGCTCAGCGAAGAATACGGTGCCATCAAGAGCCTCGACGAAATCGACGCTGTAGGCCATCGCATCGTGCAGGGCGGCGACCTGTTTGAAAAGAGCTGCCTCGTGGACGAAGAAGTCGAAAAAGGCATCGAAAGCCTCTGCGACCTCGCACCCGTTCACAACGCTGGCCATCTGAAAGGCATTCGCGCCGTCGATCACCTGATGCCGAATGTGCCGCAGGTGACGGTGTTCGACAACGCCTTCCACTCGACGATGCCGCCGCACGCCTTCCTCTACGCGATTCCCTACGACCTTTACGTGAAGTACCACGTGCGCCGCTACGGATTCCACGGCACGTCGCATCGCTACGTGTCGCATCGCGTCGCCGAACTGATGGGCAAGGACATCAAAGACCTGAAAATCATCACTTGCCACATCGGAAACGGTGCATCGGTCGCCGCCATCAAGGACGGCAAGGTCATCGACACTTCGATGGGACTCACGCCGCTCGCCGGTGTGATGATGGGTTCGCGTTCGGGCGACATCGACCCGTCGGCTGTAACCTACCTGATGAACAAGTTGAATATGCAGCCGCAGGAAATGGCCGACTTCCTCAACAAGAAGTCGGGCGTGCTCGGTATCACGGGCATTTCCAGCGATATGCGCGACATCGAAAGTGCCGCCGAGGAGGGCAACGAACGTGCTCGTCTGGCACTTGATATGTATAACTATCGCATCAAGAAGTACATCGGTGCCTACGCCGCTGCAATGGGTGGTGTCGATGTGATTGTCTGGACGGCTGGCGTCGGCGAAAACCAGATTGGCACACGCCTCGACGTTTGCAAGGGTCTGGAATTCCTGGGCGTGAAGTTCGATGCCGAGGCCAACAACTGCCGTGGTGAGGAAAAACTGATTTCCACACCCGACTCGCGTGTGCAGGTTTGGGTCGTTCCCACCGACGAGGAAATCGTCATCGCCCGCGACACGATGGAACTCGTGAAGTGATAGGTTACAGGTAAAAGATAATAGGTAATAGGTTTTGAAACCAAAAGATTTCAGACCTATTACCTATTTCTTTATTTACTTTTTCACCATTTTTTTGTTGTTGATAATGTAAATTCCTTTGCTCGGCGCAGCAACGCGTTGGCCTTGCAAGTTATAGACCGCCGAATTGTCATTCGTCATTTGTGAATTGTCGATTGTCTCGATACCTGTGGGTGTTTTCTCGTTCGTCTTGATGAATTCCCAGACGCTGGCTCCCCAATCGTAGGGCTTCAGCAGCACGTGGTTCCACGCACTGGCATTGACATACCAACTAAACGACCCTGTCGTGATGGCGACGGCGGTGTTGCCTTGGTCGGTGGTGACTTCACGAAGCGTCCAGTTGTAGTTCTGACCGAGTTTCACCTGCTGATCGGCGGCACTCGACGCGACAAAGGCGGCGGTGGCGGTCGCTTTGTTTTCGATGACGAAGGTTCCGTCGGCATTTTTTTTCATCATCCACTTGAATTCGTCGGCGTCGGCGTAGTTTTTCGGTCGCACGATTTCACCGTCGGCACTGGCATAATAGTCCGTGAAATAGGCGTTGCGAATGATGTAATAGCAGTCGGAATCGATGACGTCGGCGGCGGTGGTTTTCTCCATATTTTGGAATTCTTTGTAGAGCGCGACGAAATCGAAATACTTTTCGCGGCTGATTTCGCCGTCGCCAAGGGCATTTTTACCCGGAACGACGATTTTTTCGTGCAGGAATTGCAGCGACGCCTCCGTCGGCTGTCCCATTCGGGTCGGGTCGGCGGTTTCGATGGTCACTTCACATTTTTCGACGAGTTTTTGCAGCCAAAGGCTGTAGTCAGTGATTTCCTCGATGCGCCAAGTGCCTGGGTAACAGAGCGTTGAGTCGGTGTTTGCGACGAGGCTGATGGTCGAGCCCGCGAGTTTCACAAAGAGGTTGAACCGACCATTTTTGATGTTCACCACGCCCGGAATGTAGGTGTAGTCGCCAGCGGGTTTCGTGGCCTTGCGGATGGTGAAATTCGTGCCCGTCTGAGCCAGTTTTGCCTGACTGTCGTTGCTGGCGGCCATTGTCAGCATTTTTTCCGTGCTCACGCTGACGATTTTGAACGTGCCGTTGGCCTGCGGTTTGAATTCCCAAATTTCGTCGGGTTCGGTTTGGGGTGTGTAGTGCACATAAACGGCGTCGTTGCCCTTCGCGTAGAGCGACGAACCAGCGAAATGGGTGCGGAAGAAGGTCGCTGCACTGTTGATTTTGTAGAGTTTTCCCTCTTCGGGCAGCACAATCGGGGCTTTTTTATAAAGGTCGATTTCGTTGGTCAGAGCCGCCAGTTTCGCCTCGTTTTCCACATCGTTTTTCAACGATTCGAGAGCCTGCTGAAGCGCGTTGAATGCCGATTGATTCGGGTATCCGACGCAGTCGGGACGGCTTTCTTCGAGATATTTCTCAGCCTCGGCGATGGCTTGTTCCGCCGGTGTCTGGTCGGCAGGTTCGATGTAGTGTCGGGCATAGAAAATTTCCTTCTCGTCGAGCACCTCATCGTGCGATTGCAGACGGGCATAGAAACTTGGGAAGGTGCGCTTGGAAGCGTTGAGCCACGCCACTTCGCTGAGTGCCAACAGGCGCGGGAAGAAGCAATATTCGGCCTCGCGATTCGTCGTACAGGTCTCGGTCCAGAGGTTCGCCTGTGTGCCGATGACGAAACTCTCGCGACCGCTCACCTCACCGTGCGGATTAAACGAATAAATGCGCTCGACGCTGCTGATGGTTCCGTCGCCGTAGCCGCCCATGTAAGGAGCATCGACTTCGAGTTGGGCAGGCGGCACTTGCAGTTGGTCGAGATAGTAGCGCGGCGACGGCACAAACACACTCTTAAAACCTTTGTTGGCGGCTGCGGCGGCGCGTCCGTCGTGCCACGCCATAATTAGCGGGTCGATGGTGTAGGAACTGTTCCAATGGTCGATGACCTCGTCCCACGCCATCACTTTTTTGCCATAATTCTCTTTCAAGAAACTGCCGATGACCTGCACGAGCCACGGTTGCAGTCCGTTCACGTCGCCGAGTCCTTCCTCTTCGATGCGACGTTTGCAGTCGGCATTGTTTTTCCACTGGTCGGTGGGACATTCGTCGCCGCCGATGTGAATATAGTCGTAGGGGAACACCTCGGCAACGTGGCCGAGTACGCATTTCAGGAAGTCGATGGTTTCGTCTTTTCCGATGTTCAAAACGTCCTTGCTGATACCGCCCGGAATGCGCACCGAATAGGTTTTCGACGGGTCGCAACTCAGTTCGGGATAGGCCGTCACGGCAGCCACCATGTGGCCAGGCATATCGATTTCGGGAATGATTTCGATGTTGCGTTCCTTGGCGTAGGCGACGATTTCGCGCAGGTCGTCAAGCGTGTAGTAGCAGCCGCGACCATATTCCGTGTCGTCGTAGAGCGAAGTGCCTTTCGACGGGTCGTAACTCGCCATCGAACCACTGCGAATCGCGCCAACGGTAGTCAGTTTCGGGTATTCGGGAATCTCGATGCGCCAGCCTTGGTCGTCGGTCAGGTGCCAGTGGAATCGGTTGAGTTTGTAAATCGAAGCGACGTCGAGCAGTTTTTTCACCTCATCCTTGTCGAAAAAGTGGCGGCTCACGTCGAGCATAAAACCGCGGTACGACATCAGCGGCTCATCCCAAATTTCTAGCGAGTTCAGAGTCCAAGATTCGTTTGCACATAGTTTTTTTCCATAAATCGCCGGCGGCAACATCTGCCGCAACGTCTGAAAACCATTAAAAAAGCCTCCGAAATCGCAGGCACGAATCGTAACACCTCTCATACAGGTAGATAGATTATAGGATTCTTTCGACATACTGGGCGCAAAAACGAGTTCTATTAGTGGATGCTCATAGTCCCCTTGTTCTTGTGCATCGGGCGAAACTTTCATGAGAGGAAGGTCAATACCCGCAGTACGTTTCAAGTCTTCTGCGAAACGCTCCGCAAGCAACTTCGTGGAATCGTTGAAATAAGTGATTCCTTCTAGATTATGAAGATCTAGTCCACCGCAATTGCTATCTTCGATTCTCTGCGGATAGGGAATGATGGGAAGTCGGGCATCTTCAATATACATTTTTCCCTCGGCAATGAACGCCATCGGCGCATTCGCGTCGCCCGAATCATAGAGTTTGACATCGTTCTTGAAGCCCATTCCGCCCCAACAGTTGAAGGCCTGGCCGGTGTTGGTGAAGGGCGTAATTGTGTAGTTGCTGCCCCGCGTGTTGATTTTGAACTTTTCCAACGACTTCGGCGACCGTCCTGCCCGAATTTCGGAACCTTGCGACGTGCCCATCGCGTAGAGTTGCAGGCCGAGTTTGTTGGTGAACGTATAGCCGTCGGCTGCTGAGCCTTCCACTTTCCAAAGTTGGCTCGACTTACCCGTCGGAATCGCCGATTTGCAAACCACATCCTCGCCATTCGACGCAACGACATAAACGCCCTGCGTGAATTTCAGGTAGTACCAATACTCGTTGTCCGAATCGCTGATATTCGGAAAACCGGCTGCGCTCACCGTGTTGGCAAGCAGCAGCGAAATTAACAGAATGATTGATTTTTTCATAAGTCGTAGTTGTTTTTGAATATACATTATTTATTTATCACGAATTTCTTTCCATTTTGGATGAAAACACCCTTGCTTAGCGCAGCGACGCGCTGTCCTTGCAGGTTATAGATCGCCGAATTGTCCTTTGAAGATTGTGAATGGTGAATGGCTTCAATGCCGTCGGTGGTGCTTTCGAGGACGAAAATGGCACCTTTGAGTTTGTCGGCATAAATGTACGAACCTTCACGGCGACTGTCGAAATTCATATAGCAGAACGTCTTCCACGGCGCACGCAGTTTGAAATGGCCGTTGCCCTGCGGTTCGAGCGCAATCCAACCATTTTTGTTGTTCGTCAGGCTGATGGCCGCCACGCGCCAGTCGGCACGACCCATATAACTACCGCTGACTCGAGCCGTGTAGAACGATGTAAAACCTTTCACGCGAGTGAAGCGGAACAGGCTGGCGGCATCGTCGTCCGACGGCGGCGTCGCAAGGCAGAAATCGCCTTGATAGTTGGCGCTCTCGTCCTTTTGGTAGCGCAGATACAATCCCGACTCAACCTCTTTCAAGCGATATTCCGTCTTCGAGTCGATTTCGTCATCGGGTCCATCGACGGGGTCGGCCACGTCGGTCGCCACCACGTCTAACTCGGCTGCCGAAGCGTATTCCTTGTCATCCACCACGCGATAAGCCACAAAGCGCATATAGCGAGCCGTCACTTCCTCGTCGAGCGTCACGGTTTGGCGCTCGTCGGTGTTTTTCAAGGTTCCAGCGGCGTTGGGCGCACCGAAAACCGTCGGACTGTTGCTGAAAGACACCTCGTAGTCGAGCACACGACCGTTGCTTTGGTCGATGCGACCTTGATAGATAAAGCCCGCGATGCGATAGGTTTTTCCGAGGTCGATGACGATTTCGTGGGGACAAATGGGACGCGAACCCGTGTATTGCGTGTGCCAGATGGTCGAAATGTCGCCGTCGATGGCGTTTTTAGCCACTTCCTTGCCACCTTCCTGACTGTCGAAACTCACCACACTCCACAGCGATTTGTCGGTGTAGTATGACACGTTTTCCTCGGTCGCGAAACTGCGTCCCATCCCTGGTTTTTCGCTATAAGTTCGCAAAAAACCGCCTTTGCTCAGGTCGAAAGGACCCGTGTAGAGTTGGGGTTCACCGTCGTCGATGGTGTAATAGATGCTGGCACCCTCGGTCGGCGACGACAGCGAGATGAAACCCTCGCTCTCGTGACGAATTTCGACGGGCTGACAGATGGCATTCGCCACGCGACCCTTCCGACTCAGTTCCTCGTCGTTGTCGGCGTTCTCCACAGGCAGAATCATAAAATCGAACTCGGTCTTTTTCGACCTTAATTCGTATTTTTCCATCACGTCGGGACCGCACGAAGCATTACCGAGTCCGCGCATCGCGGCATCGAGGTGGACAACGGTGGTTTTCGTCGTCATCATCTCGTAAGAATGTTTTTTGCGGTTGTTGCGATGGATGTAATTGTCCTCGGCACGCCAGTGCGAAGCCGATGCCGCCATCTGGTCGGACGCGACGAAGAGCAGACCGCTCTGATGGTCGTTGGTCAGTGCCATCCAGCGCACGTTTTCCTTATTGCCCATCTCCTGCGGCAACACGAATTTGTCCATTTGCTCGGCGACGGTGCTGCGCCACAGTCCTTCGAGCGCAGACTCCTTGCGGTCGGCATAGCTGTCCCACGGACCACGACCGAACCACGCCATATTCTCGTAGCCCGCCGCCATTTCAAGCCGATAACCCAAACGCGGCAGAATCACGTTTTCGCGACTCGGCGTAATGACCGAATTGACGGCAATCGCACCGTCGGACATCACAAAAAAGCGCGTCCGCACCGTGAAGGTCATCGAATTGCCGGCGGAATAGACATTCGTGATTTCGAGGTTCACCGAGCGGTGGTCGGCGGCCTCTTCGACCATCCATTCGCCCGTCGAAATCGTCAGCGTGCGCAGTCCGAGGTTGTCCCACGATTCGGTTTTGCTGTTGTCGTTGTCGGTTGGCAGGCGAAAAGCGTTGAGCCTCAACGGATTAGAAATCACCGTCGCACCGTCGCGCTGGTATCTCGCAAGCGTTCCCTGCGAGAAATTGGCCACAAAATTCGCACCGCGAATCGTCAGCGACTGACCCGATTGGCGCACTTCCAACTCGCTTTCAGGCGTGGTGGAAGCGTATGGATTTTTCGCCTCGACTTTGAGGAATTGAATCTGCTCCGTGGCCACTTCTGCGTCGGCTGCGGCCCAAAGCGTCGGCTGCTTCAGACAGACTTTGAAACGAATGAAACCTTCCTTTTTCTCGGCTGCGAAACGCTCCGAAACCTCGGAAATTGCCGACGAGAGGTCGATTTCCATACTGTCGCCTGCCTCGATGTTCACATCGCCGAAAACGCCCGATTTTTCTACGATTCCATCGCCCAAAATCTCCCATTTCAAGTAATGGTTGTCGGTCGGACGCTGCGCCAACTTGCTTTTCAACACGAAATGGCCTGGCTGACCGCTTTTTTCGCGGAAATCAATCGGTTGGTAGATTTTCTTCACGTTCATCGCCTTCGCCGAGAAGGTCAAATCGGGGAATACAACGCCGTTGCAGCAGAAATTACCGTCGTTGGGTTTATCTCCGAAATCGCCGCCGTAGGCCCAGTAAGTCTTCGAGGGCGAGCCAGGAACGGGAATTTTCAAGCCTTGGTCCTTCCAGTCCCAGATAAATTCGCCGATGAGGGCGGGATATTTCTCGTAGAGGTCGAACATTTCGCGCTGCGCACCCATCGAATTGCCCATCGCGTGGGTGTTTTCGCATTGCACGTGCGGCTGCACCTTCTTGCCACTTCTGTAATTGTTCAACCGCGTTTCGCCGATGTTTTTCATCTCGCTGTAGGTGCCGTACATCGTGCTCGTCATATCGCTCCACTGGCTATTGCGCTCGTAGTGGGTCGGACGGGTCTTGTCGAGTTTCTTGATGGCCTCCATCACACTGCGGAAATTATCGCCCGAACCGCTCTCATTGCCAGCCGACCAGATGATGATGCAGGTGTGGTTGCGCAGGAATTTCACCATTCGCTCGTTGCGCTCGACCATCGGTTTGCGGAACAATGCCACCGACGACAGTCCCCAGTCGCCGTGACATTCCACATCGGCCTCCGACAGCACGTAAAGACCGTATTGGTCGCAAAGTTCATAGAAAAACGGGTTGTTCGGATAGTGCGACGTGCGCACGGCGTTGATGTTCAGTTGTTTCATCAGTCGAATGTCGGCCTCGGTTTCTTCGCGCGTCACCGTTCTACCGCCGATTTCACTGAAATCGTGGCGGTTCACACCTCGTATAATCACCGATTTTCCATTGATGAGCAGCGAGCCGTCGTTGCCCAGCGCGATGGTTCGGAAACCCGTCTTCTGACGCCGCACATCGACAATTTTATCGCCCTGTTTCAACATCAATTCAAGGTCGTAGAGTCGCGGATATTCGGCACTCCACAGTTCCACGTCGGGCACGTTCAGCGTCATCGTTTTCAAGTCATTGATGTTCGACGAGTGTTCCAACAGCAGGCGTTGTCCGTCGAGAATCCTCACGACCACCTGTCCGTCGGTCAGCGGCACGCCCGACAAGGTCACATCGAGTTGCACACGGGCATCTTTCTTTCCATTTTGCAGGCTCGTCGTGCGGATAAAGAAGTCTTCGATGCGACTTTTCGGTGCCGCCCAGAGAATCACGTCGCGCATGATGCCCGTCAGTCGCCAATAGTCCTGACATTCGAGGAAAGAACCGCTCGTGAAACGATAAACCTGCACCGCCACGACGTTGTCGCCACCGACATTCACGTAATCGGTCACGTTGAACTCCGAAGGCAGATACGAATCTTCGGCATAGCCCACGAACTGACCGTTCACCCAGACGTAATATCCGTGTCCGGCACCATTGAAACGCAGGAAAATGTCCTCGCCGTTCCAATCCGACGGCACGGTGAAATGCCGCCGATAGCTACCGACGGGATTCTTCATCGAATTGTTGTAGGTCCAGTCGTCGGGACGGCTCGCCATCACACTGTAATTGCTGTCGTAGGTGAAGGGAAAGAGTTGATTCACGTAGAGCGGCTTGTCCCAGTTTTTATTGTTGCGAATGCCATAAACCTGCCACGTCGAAGGCACGTCGATGTCGGTCCAAGTGGCGTCGTTGTAATCGACAGCGAAAAAGTCGGCCGGACGGCGCGAAGGGTCTTTCACCCACCTGAATTTCCACGTTCCGTTCAGACTTTGTTGCTTGTCGGTCATCAAGAGCATATGCGCCTCTTCGCGGTTCACGCTCGTCGTTCTCACGTCGTCCCACTCGTTCATCGTTTGCGCAAAAATGCCCTGCGAAACGAGCAAAAACAGCATCCACAATGTTTTTTTACCAAAATAATTCATAATTGTTTCCTGATGTAGTTTGTTCGATTTACATAAAAAATCGTGCAAAGTTACGATTTTTTTGACAAAAAAACGAACCTTTTAATACTTGTTAAAGATTTTTATAATGGGAAACTACCACTATTTTTGTCAGAAAACAGCATTTACGGCTGACTTTCTCCTTCGATATATTCCTCAAGGAACAAATGTTCGCCGTCGTAAACGGCGTAGGTGAATTGCGAAATCCAGTCGCCGAGAATCAGCATCCGCGCACGACCTTTCTCGCCGCGCTCCTCAATGCCTGCCTCGCGATTCTTGCTCAACATCAAGTCGAGTTCGATGTGGCGATGGCCGTAGATGAAAAAGTCGATATTTTTATGGGTTTCGAGGTATTTTTTCGTATATATAACAAGGTGTTCGCGGTCTTCACCGTAGAATGGAGCCGGACCGCCCGTAGCCTTGTGTGCCCGATAGCTATTGCCTGCCCAACCGAGGCCGAGACTCATTCCCCACCACGGATGCACGAAGTTCAAAAGCCGCTGGCACACGCGGTTGTGGAACAGCCACCGCAGAAACTTGAACTTGCGGCTCGGGTCGCCCAGTCCGTCGCCGTGAGCGAGGTAGAAAACGTGGCCGTAGATGTCGGTCGTCAGCGGTTGGCGATGGACAATCATGCCACATTCCTGCTCCAAATAGCCATAGGTCCAAAGGTCGTGGTTGCCCGTGAAGAAATGCACCTCCACACCCATGTCGGTCAGTTCCGAGATTTTTCCCAGAAACCGCGTGTAGCCTTTCGGTACCACGTGTCGATATTCGTTCCAAAAGTCGAAAATATCGCCCATCAGATAGACGGCGGCAGCCTTCGTCTTGATGCTGTCGAGAAACCTCACCAGTCGGCGCTCTTGCATTCGCGAATGCGGAATGGCAAGCGAGCCCAAGTGGGCATCAGATAAAAAGTATATATTCTTCATAAATTTTTATTTAATTCTCCCCTCTCTGCTGGAGAGGGGTCGGGGGTGAGGTCTAATCAAATCCCAATTCGACCCTCGCCTCCTCCGACATCATCGACTGATCCCAAGCCGGCTCAAACACGAGGTTCACCGTGCAGCCGTTCACGCCTTCGAGCGTTTCCACTTTCTGGCGCACATCTTCCAGAATGAAGTCGGCGGCAGGACACGTCGGCGCCGTGAAAGTCATGTCGATTTCCACCTCGCGGTCGTCCTTCACCTCGATGCGGTAAATCAGTCCCAATTCGTAGATATCGACGGGAATTTCGGGGTCATAGACGGTTTTCAGCACATCTACAATTCGTTCTTCAAGCCAAATTTTCTCTGTTTGATCCATATTCGTTGCATCGTTTCTTTACAGTTTTCGACGGCAAAGGTACGAAAAAAAGCCGAATTTTCGCACGTCGAACAAAATAAATATGTCATTCTGCACTCATTTCAGTGATTTTTTGTAACTTTGCAGCGCATTTTCAAATCGAAACAAAATTTTTCACAATAATTTTATAAAACAATGATTAAATCACAAGACATCAAGAAAGGTACTTGCATCCGCATGGACGGCAAGCTGTATTTCTGCATCGACTTCCTGCACGTGAAGCCGGGCAAAGGTAACACAATCATGCGCACGACGCTGAAAGACGTGGTCAGCGGTCGCGTGCTGGAAAAGCGCTTCAACATCGGCGAGTCGCTCGAAGACGTGCGCGTGGAGCGTCGTCCCTTCCAGTATCTCTACATGGAGGGTGCCGACTACATCTTCATGAACAACGAGACGTTCGACCAAATTCCCATTGCCAAGGACCTGATTACGGGCGTGGAATACATGAAGGAAGGCGACGTGGTCGAGGTGGTGAGCGATGCCGACACGAACACGATTCTCTATGCTGAAATGCCGGTGAAGACGACGTTGCGCGTGACCCACTCGGAGCCCGGCATCAAGGGCGACACGGCCACGAACACGCTGAAGCCTGCAACGCTGGAAACGGGCGTGGAAATCCGTGTTCCGCTGTTCATCGAAGAGGGCGAACTCGTGCTGGTCGATACACGCGACGGCTCGTATCTGCAGCGCGTGAAAGAGTAAAGCCCCTACCCAACCTCCCCCGAAAAGGGGAGGAGTTATTATGGTTAGATATTCGATTATCGTCCCCGTTTACAACCGTCCCGACGAGGTGGACGAGTTGTTGCAGAGCCTTTGCGAGCAAGATTTCACAGATTTTGAAGTAATCATCGTGGAAGACGGCTCGCAAGTGCCCTGTGAGGACGTGTGCCGCCGCTACGAGGACCGGCTCGACCTGAAATATTTTGCGAAGCCCAACAGCGGCCCGGGACAGAGCCGCAACTACGGTGCTGAACGGGCGCAGGGCGATTGGCTCATCGTGCTCGACAGCGATGTGGTGCTGCCGAAAGGCTATTTGGCGGCGGTGGAGGAGAGCCTCTCCCCCAATCCCTCTCCCGTAGAGAGGGGAGATGACGAATCAGAAGCCTCCCCCATCGGGGGGAGGTTGGAGGGGGCTTCTGCTTTCGGCGGTCCCGACGCTGCCCACGACTCGTTTACGCCCGTGCAAAAAGCCATCAGCTACTCGATGACCTCGTTTTTCACGACGGGTGGCATTCGCGGCGGCAAGAAAAAAGGGGCACTCGACAAATTCTATCCCCGCTCGTTCAACATGGGCATTCGCCGCGAGGTCTATCACGAACTCGGCGGTTTTTCCAAAATGCGCTTCGGCGAAGACATTGATTTTTCGTATCGCATCGTCGAGGCGGGCTACCAGACAGCCTTACTGCCCGATGCGTGGGTGTGGCACAAGCGGCGCACCGACTTCCGCAAGTTTTTCCGACAGGTTTTTAATTCTGGCATCGCCCGCGTCAACCTCACGAAACGGCATCCGGGAACGTTGAAATACGTCCACGTGCTACCGACCATTTTCACCGTCGGAACAATTCTTTTGGCCGTCATTGCATTTCTCGGTCTCGTTCTTGCGCTGTTGGGACTTTGGGCATCGTGGCCGAGGAGCGGACAGCAGCCGCATTGCAACCACAGCATCTTGGTGACTTTCTTCGGAGTTTTCATCATTCTCGTGGCACTCTCGCCCCTTTTGCTCTATTCATTGGTCATTTTCGTCGATTCATCGGTGAGAAACCGCAGTCTTTGGGTCGGTTTGCTCTCGATTCCCGCCGCCTTCACCCAACTAATGGGCTATGGTCTCGGATTTTTGAAAGCTTGGTGGAAGCGAATCGTACTGAAACAGGATGAGTTTACGGCATTTGAAAAGAACTTCTACAAATGAACAATAAACTAAACATCACCCAGTGGGCTGAAGAAGACCGACCGCGCGAAAAACTACGCGACTTGGGAGCCGAGGCATTGAGCGACTCGGAACTGCTGGCGATTCTCGTCGGTTCGGGTAGCACGAAGGAAACGGCGGTTGAACTGATGAAGCGCGTGCTCAGCGATTGCCAAAACAACCTCAACACCCTCGGCAAGAAGACGATTCGCGAACTCTGCGAGTACAACGGCATCGGCGAGGCAAAGGCCATCACGATTCTCGCTGCCTGCGAACTGGGCAAGCGTCGGCAACTCGAAAAGGCCGAGGAACGCAAAGACGTGGGTTCGCCCACCGCCATCTATGCGTTGATGCACCCGAAAATGCAAGACCTCGACGTCGAAGAGTCGTGGATTGTGCTGATGAACCAGAAATACCGCCTCATCAAAACCCTTCGCATCTCACACGGAGGTATCACTGAGACGGCGGTCGATGTGCGCGTCATCATGCGCGAGGCTATTCTCGCCAATGCCACGGTGCTCGCCCTCTGCCACAACCATCCGTCGGGCATCCCAACACCCAGCAAAGACGACGACCGACTGACCGAGCGCGTCAGGCGAGCCTGCGAAACCATGCGCATCCATTTCCTCGACCACATCATCGTCTGCGACGGCAGTTATTTCAGCTATCACGAGCAGGGAAAGCTCTGAAAAAGTAAAAAAATCGGCTTTTTATGAAGTTTTTTTGCCAATTTTTTTGTCGGTTGAAAAAAAATATGTAATTTTGCAGCCCGAATTGGAATACGCAAGAATAAACAACAAAAATAAAACGATAAGACAATGAAAAGAACATTTCAGCCCCACAACCGCCGCCGCGTGAACAAGCATGGTTTCCGCGAGCGCATGGCAACGAAGAATGGTCGTCGCGTACTGGCTTCACGCCGCGCCAAAGGCCGCAAGAAGTTGACCGTATCCGACGAGCACCACGGAAAATAATCCGAGGAGAAAGCATTAGAACAAGTGAGGCAGCATGGGTCGAATCCTGTGCTGCTTTTGTTGTTTCAGACAAAAAATGCGCAAATCGTTTGGTGTTGTGCATAATTTTCAATAACTTTGCACCAAATATCTCAAAAAGAAACAATGAAGACATCAGAGTTTTTCGGAAAGTTCAAGAGCGGCTACCTCTGGGGCAACCTGCTGGCGATGCTCGTCGTGGCGGCACTGCTCTTGGTCGGCGTGAAACTGGCGCTCGACCTCTACACGCACCACGGCGAGAGCCTGACGGTGCCCAGCGTGAAAAACAAAAAGTTCAAAGATGCCGAGCGCATCCTCGACGACATGGGACTTATCGTCATCGTCGGCGACACGGGTTACGTAAAATCGCTGCCGCCCGACGTGGTGCTCGAACAGTCGATTGAGCCAGGGTCGCACGTGAAGTCGGGTCGAATCATCTACCTGACCGTGAACGCACTGACAACACCGACGATTACGCTGCCCGACATCATCGACAACAGTTCGCTGCGCGAGGCGATGGCAAAACTCTCGGCGATGGGTTTCAAATTGGCGATGCCAGAGTTCATTCCGGGTGAGAAAGACTGGGTTTATGGCGTGACAGTGCGCGGAAAGAACGTGGTCACGGGCGACCGCATTTCCATCGAAGACTCGGTGGTGATTCAAGTGGGCAACGGACTGCGCGACGCCAGCGATTCCATCAACTACATCGACCCAATTTATCCCGAAATCGACGAAGAGGAAGAATTGGACGAATTTGAGTTGGGAATTCCCAAGAAAGAAGAGGAAACAACCACGAAAACAGTTGAGAGTTGAAAGTTGAGAGTTGTTAATTGAAAATTGTTAATTGTAAATTGACCGATGAACGACGAATATTTGGACGAATTGACGCTCTCCGACGCTGAAACCGCTGAGGATCAGGAACTTTACGAGCATTTCCGCTTCGTGGTCGATGCGGGACAGGCTCCACTGCGCATCGACAAATATATGCAGGAAAAGATGCAACATTCGTCGCGCAACCGCATCCAGAAGGCTGCCGACGCGGGCTTCGTCCACGTCAACGATCGACCTGTGAAAAGCAACTACAAGGTTCGTCCGGGCGACATCATCACGCTGATGCTCGACCGTCCGCGCCATGATTCCACCATCGAGGCCGAGGACATTCCACTCAACATCGTCTATGAAGACGACGCGCTGATGGTCATCGACAAGCCGGCCGGAATGGTCGTGCATCCGGGTGCTGGCAATTTCCACGGTACACTCATCAACGCCGTGGCGTGGCACTTGAAAGACGACCCGCGATTCGACGCGAACGACCCCGAAGTGGGCCTCGTCCACCGCATCGACAAAGACACGAGCGGCTTGCTCGTCGTGGCGAAAACGCCCGAGGCAAAGTCGCGGCTTGGCGTGCAATTCTTCAACCATGAAACCCATCGGAGCTATCTCGCACTCGTCTGGTGCAACTTCACCGAGGACGAAGGCCGCATCGAGGGCAACATCGCCCGCGACCCACGCGACCGCCTGCGGATGATGGTTTTTCCGCCCGACAGCGAAACAGGCAAACCTGCCGTCACCCACTGGCGCGTGGTCGAGCGGTTCGGCTACACCACGCTCGTCGAATGTCGCTTGGAAACGGGTCGCACCCACCAGATTCGCGCCCACATGCGCCACATCGGTCATCCGCTGTTTTGCGACGAGCGCTATGGTGGCACGGAAATCTTGCGCGGTCAGCGTTCATCGACCTACAAAGCCTTCATCCAAAACTGTTTTGCGCTCTGTCCGCGTCAAGTTCTTCACGCCCAGACGCTCGGTTTCCGCCATCCCGTGACGGGCGAGCAAATGGACTTCTCCTCGCCGTTGCCCAGCGATATGGAGGCTGTCATCGAAAAATGGAAAATCTATATCCACGGCTCTGCCAATCAGAATAAAGAATCTTTTTAAATTCAAAAATCATCATTCATAAAAATTTCATTCAACATTCAAAAATCAACCATCAAAATTCAAAATATGAAAAGAACTATAGCCATCGTTTGCGGCGGCGACTCGTCGGAACATGACGTTTCACTGCGCTCGGCACAAGGAATCTATTCCTTCATCGACCACGACCGCTACACGGTTTACATCGTCGATGTGAAAGGACTCGACTGGAACGTGAATCTGCCCGACGGTAGCACGACGAAAATCGACAAAAACGACTTTTCGTTCAAACTTGGCGACAAGACCGTCTGGTTCGACTACGCCTATATCACCATCCACGGCACTCCGGGCGAAAACGGCGTGATGCAGGGCTATTTCGACCTGCTCCACCTGCCCTACTCCACCAGCGGCGTGCTCGTCGAGGCACTGACGTTCGACAAATTCGCGCTGAACAACTACCTGCGGGGCTTCGGCGTGGGCGTGGCCGACAGCATTATGATTCGTCGCGGCGAGGAAAACAAATATTCCGAGGCTGAAATCGAGGCGCGGCTGGGAATGCCCTGTTTCGTGAAACCGGCGGCTGACGGCAGTAGTTTCGGTGTGTCGAAAGTGAGAAAAGCCGACCAACTCGCACCTGCGCTTCGCAATGCCTTTATGCAGTGCGACGAGGTGATGGTGGAGTGCTTTTTGGAGGGCATCGAAGTGACGGTGGGCTGCTACAAAACGAAGGAAAAAAGTGTCGTTTTCCCCGTCACTGAGGTGGTCACGTTCAACGAATTTTTCGACTACGACGCGAAATACAACGGTCAGGTCGATGAAATCACGCCGGCACGTATCTCGCCCGAACTCACCGCCGCCCTGCAAGCCGAAACCTCGCGTATCTACGACATCCTGCACTGCAACGGCATCATCCGCATCGACTACATCGTCACGAAAAATGCCGACGGCAGCGACCAAATCAATATGCTCGAAGTGAACACCACGCCCGGTATGACCGCCACGAGTTTCATTCCGCAGCAAGTGCGGGCCGCCGGCCTGAACATCAAGGATGTATTGACCGAAATCATTGAAAACCAATTCTGATGAAGGATTTTGACGAAATACGCCCCTATGAGCCGGAAGAAATGCGGCAGGCATTCGAGGAATTGCTCGACGACCGACAATTCAACCTCGTGCTGAAAGGTTTTGCGCCGTGGCTACCGAAATTCCTGCGGAAAGGACTGCTGCAACTGGCATTCACAGGTGTGAAAACGCCATTGCAATTCCAAAAACGCTTCATGAAACCCGTCGTGAAGCATATCATCCGCCGACACACCGACGGCTGTACGTTTGACGATAGTCCCCTCCAAAGGGGCAACACCAACCAAACTCCCCTCCCGTCGGGAGGGGGTGGGGGGGGGGCTCGTTACACCTTCCTCTCCAACCATCGCGACATCGTGCTCGACTCGGCCTTCCTCGACGTGCTCCTCATCGACAACGGCTATCCGACCACCGTCGAAATCGGTATCGGCGACAACCTACTCATCTACCCGTGGATCAAGCGGCTCGTGCGAATGAACAAGGCGTTCATCGTGCGGCGCGGTCTCACGCCACGTGCTATGCTCGAATCGAGCCAACTGATGAGCCGCTACATCCACCACGCCGTCACCGAGAAACACGAAAACATCTGGCTGGCGCAGCGCGAAGGACGTGCGAAGGACTCCGACGACCGCACACAAGAGGCCGTGCTGAAAATGCTCGCGATGGGTGCCAACACCCAACACCCAACACCCAACACCGCACTTAATCCCCTCAACATCGTCCCCCTCACCATCAGCTACGAGTACGACCCCTGCGACTACCTGAAAGCACAGGAATTTCAGCAAAAACGCGATAATCCGTCGTTCAAAAAGAGCCGTCAGGACGACCTCGACAACATGCGCACGGGCATTTTCGGCTACAAAGGCCGCGTGCACTACCACTGCGCCGCACCCATCAACACGTGGATGGACGAGTTGAAAGACCTGCCGAAAAACGAGTTTTATGCGGCTCTCGCACAGCGCATCGACACGGAATTGCACCAGAACTACCGCCTTTACCCCATCAACTACTGCGCCGCCGACATGCTCAGCGGAAAGGGCGAATTCATCGCGCATTACACCGAGAAAGACCGCCTGAACGTCGAGGATTACATCGCCCAGCAAATCGCGAAAATCACACTGCCCGAGAAAGATGTGCCTTTCCTGCGCGAGCGCATTTTAACAATGTACGCGAATCCGTTGAAGAATTGTTTGAGGAGTAAGGAGTTGGGGAGTAAGGAGTAAGGAGTAAGGAGTAAAGGAGTTGAGGAGTAAGGAGTAAGGAATATGGAGTTAAAGGAGTTAAGAATGGAAACAAAAAATAATCAAAAAAGAAGGATTTGGAACCTCGCTGCGGTTTCACTGTTCGCTATTCATTGTTCACTGTTCACTTTCTCGTGTACAACAAGCACTTACGACGATGGCGACGGCGATTTAAGTTACCTCCGTGCCGATTTCGTGGAGGCACACACCGCCGCACCACAGCAAATCGACTACGCCATCAACGACGAGGGCAAAACCATCCGTTTTTCCGCGCCATTCAGCGTGAAATGGACGGAAAAGGCCGACACGTTCTACCGCGCCCTGCTCTATTTCAACCAAAAACCCACTGGAAACGAACCCATCAGTCTGCAACGGGTCTATGTGCTACTGCCAACCGCCGCCGATGAGGTCAAAAATCCAAAATTCGACCCCGTTACCTTCGAAAGTGCGTGGCTCAGCCGCTGCCAACTCCCATCGTCGGCTTCCCCCCATTTGGGGGGATTGAGGGGGGCCACCTACCTCAACCTCACCTTCCTCCTCAAAACCGGCCAGCCCGACGACGAGAAAGCCCGTCAGAGCATCGGTATGATGAGCGAAGAGCGCAACGACACACTGTGTCTTACGCTCCTCCACGACCAGGGCACCGTGCCGCAATACTACAGCACGCGCATCTATGCCAGCATTCCGATTACCGGAACCCAGCCCGTCAAACTCATTGTCAATTCATACGAAGGCTCAGTTGTTCGAGCATATCCTGCGTCATCGCAGTGATGTCGAACTTCGGTTGCCAATCCCATTCCTCGCGGGCTGCGGAGTCGTCCAAGCGGTCGGGCCACGAGTCGGCAATCGACTGCTTGAGCGGATCGACATCGTATTCCATCTCAAATTCGGGCTTGAACTTCTTGATTTCCGCGAAAATCGTCTCCGGCGCAAAACTCATCGCCGCCACGTTGAAACCATTGTGGTGAACGAGGCGCGTGGGGTCGGCTTCCATCAGCGAAATGGCTGCGTGGAGCGCGTCGGGCATATACATCATATCCATCAGCGTGCCTTCCTTGATGGGGCAAACGAACTTCTCGCCACGCACGGCAGAGTAGAAAATATCGACAGCGTAGTCGGTCGTACCGCCACCCGGAGGTGTCAGGTAGGAAATGATGCCCGGAAAGCGCACCGAACGCGTATCGACACCATATTTGTGGTGGTAGTAGTCCGACAGCAACTCCGTCGTCACCTTCGACACGCCATAAATCGTGCGCGGACGCTGCACAGTGTCCTGCGGCGTCATCATTCGAGGCGTTTCCGGTCCGAACGAACCGATGCTGCTCGGCGTAAACACCGCACAGCCATTCTCACGCGCCACCTCAAGGATGTTGAGCAGGCCGTCGATACCGATTTTCCACGCCAAGAGCGGCTTGCGCTCAGCCACCACCGAAAGCAGTGCAGCGAGGTTGTAAATCGTGTCGATTTTGTACTTCTTCACCGTTTCGGCAATCTGCTCGCCATTCGTCACGTCTGCAATCGCTGACGGTCCGCCGTCGCGCAGTTCACCCGTCGGTTCAGCACCGGGGATATAACCAGCCACGATGTTTTCGGCACCGTAGCGTTTCCGAAGTTCACGGGTCAATTCAGAACCAATCTGTCCCGTCGAACCAATCACTAATACGTTTTTCATATTGTCGTCAGTAATAATTGATTTCTTTCAAGGCGCAAAATTAAACAAAAATCGCATACCTGCCAACAATTCTTGAAATAATTTTTCTTTTTTTCTCGCTCGTTCCAAAATTTTCACTAACTTTGCAGACGATTCAACAACTAAACATCTAAACAACTAAACAATAAAACTATGTACGGAAAAATGCAACAACACCTCGCCCAGACACTCGGCGAGATTCGCGAGGCAGGACTCTACAAGGAAGAGCGCCTCATCGTCAGTCCGCAACGTGCGGCCATCCAAGTAGGCAACCAGGAAGTGCTCAACTTCTGCGCCAACAACTACCTCGGCCTGTCCGACCATCCGCGCCTCATCGAGGCCTCGAAGAAGATGATGGACGAGCGCGGTTTCGGCATGTCGTCGGTGCGCTTCATCTGCGGCACACAAGACATCCACAAACAACTCGAAGCCGCCATTTCTGAGTATTTCAAGACCGACGACACCATCCTCTACGCCGCTTGCTTCGACGCCAACGGCGGTGTGTTCGAGCCCCTGCTCACCGACGAGGACGCCATCATCTCCGACGCCCTCAACCACGCCTCCATCATCGACGGCGTGCGACTCTGCAAGGCGAAACGCTACCGCTACGCCAACGCCGACATGGCCGACCTCGAAGAGAAACTCAAAGAGGCACAGGCACAGCGTTTCCGCATCATCGTCACCGACGGCGTGTTCTCGATGGACGGCAACGTCGCCCCGATGGACAAGATTTGCGACTTGGCCGAGAAATACGACGCCCTCGTGATGGTCGATGAAAGCCACTCGGCAGGCGTGGTCGGAAAAACGGGCCACGGCGTGAGCGAATTTTTCAACACCTACGGTCGCGTCGATATCTACACCGGCACGCTTGGAAAGGCCTTCGGCGGTGCTCTCGGCGGATTCACCACGGGTCGCAAGGAAATCATCGACCTGCTGCGCCAGCGGTCGCGTCCCTACCTGTTCAGCAACTCGCTCGCGCCCTGCATCATCGGTGCGTCGCTCGAGGTGTTTAAGATGCTGAAAGAGTCGAACGAACTCCACGACCGCCTCGTCGAAAACGTCAATTATTTCCGCGACAAGATGATGGCACAAGGCTTCGACATCAAGCCCACGCAGTCGGCCATCTGCGCCGTGATGCTCTACGACGCGAAACTCTCGCAGGTCTATGCCGCCAAGATGCAGGAAGAAGGCATCTACGTCACGGGCTTCTACTACCCCGTCGTGCCGAAGGACCAGGCCCGCATCCGCGTGCAAATTTCCGCCGGCCACACCCGCGAACAACTCGACAAGTGCATCGCCGCCTTCGTCAAGGTTGGAAAGGAACTCGGTGTGATTTGAGTTTCGTGGAGTGTGGAGTGTGAAGTGTGAAGTATGGAGTGAGGAGAGATTTTTTTCTTAAAAATGGTTAAAAAATTCTCCTTTCTATACATATTTATAACTTTATGCGTATCTTTGCAAACAAATTTTCAGGAATTTAGTATTAAATCACATCATTATTAACCAAAAAACCAAAAAAAGTATGAAGAAATTGTTTACAATTCTCAGCCTGCTTTGCCTCACAATGGTGGCACAGGCTCAAGAAGTGACGACATGGGACACCGCAGGTGATCTCGTGACGTATGAGGACTTCAAGGCTTCGGCTGGAACGGGCAAGAGGTATCTCCTCCGTATGCCTTCGACTTCCAAGCGCGGCTGGTGTAACTTCACCTCCGTAGCAGCCGCAGCAGCCGACAACCCCTCAGCCGAGACGCTGTTCTCGATTGAAACGTCGTCGAACGACGGAGAAGCATTCGTGCTGAAGCGCTTCAGCGACGGACTGTATCTGCAAGGCGACAACAGTTCCAGCACGTGGGTTGAAAAGGGTGAGGCAACCGACCTCTACCTCGAAAACCGCATTCCCGACTTCACTGACCCCGAGGAGCAGTATCCCGTCAGTGACACGGAGCCTTACTACATCAGTATGGACAACGTCGAAGGCAACCACTTCAACAATGGTAACTTCGGTTTCCGTCCCGGTACGGGTGGTTGGAGTGCTTATCTCGCTTACGGCCCCATCTACATGGTTTCCGTGAAGTGCATCAACGAATATGGCGACGAAGTGGCTCCTGCAGCCCAGTTCTTTGGACTCGACGGTGCTTCCTTCACCATCACACCTCCTGAGGCGTTGGGCTACACCACCGAAGAAACGGAAAAAACCGTGACGCTGAATGGTGCTGACCAGGAAATCACGATTGTCTATACGGAAGCCACATCGATCACCTACACGCTGAACGTCATCGGTGCTCCCGAGGGCACCAAAATGTCGATTCAAGGGGAAGAAGTGGACATCAATGCCACTGAATACGTTGCTTATGGCAAGAAGTTAGATCCCGACGACGTGGAAATCTACCTCCCCGAAGAATACAACTACATGTCCTTCAAGGTCACCATCAATGGCAGCGTCATCACCGTGAAGGTCTTCGACGCCCGCTATGCCGTGAACTTCGACCGCGACCAGACCTACACCCACACAGCAGGAGGTGGCCGTAAGACCACATGGGTCGCACTCGGCGAACAGAAGATTGAATGGGAATTCCAAGGAGTAGGCGTAGAACCTGTCTATCGCGACATGACCGACCAAGTGCTCAGCGTTCCCGCTGGCGCAACTGTCACCCCGTCCATCGGCTTCGAAGGCCAGTGGATGCACGGATTCCTCTACATCGACCTCAACAACGACGGCGAATACACCGTGGACGAGCCCAACATGCAGACCTCGTGGAGCGCAGAGCCCAACGGCGAACTCGTTTCCTACAAGAACATAGGCAATGTGCTGACCTCCAGCACACGCGACCTGCCCGAATTCACCGCTCCCACCGAGCCCGGAACCTACCGCGTTCGCTTCAAGGTTGACTGGGCTTCGACCGACCCGGGTGGCAACACCGGTGACGGTGACGATCCCGACGATGTCACCAACAACAACCACATCGTGGCTAACGGCGGTTGCATCATCGACGTGATGATGGCAGTCGGCGACGGCTTCACCGTGACCTATCAGGTGGTTGAAGACGGAACAGGCGAAGTGCTCGCATCGAAGACCTCGGAAGTGGCTGCTGGCGTGACCATCAGCGCAGTGCCCTCCGAACTGCTCCTGCCCGACTTCTACGACTACAGCGAAGTGACACCCGTCACCGTCAACAGCAACGTGACCGTCACCACCACCGCTACCCTCAAGGAAGAGCCGCTCTTCCAGTTCACCAGCGACACCACCAACCCCGTTTGGTACACACTGGTGCTGAAGAGCAACTACTATCCCACCTACGATCCCGAGTACGCACCCACCGTTTCGCTGCCGCAGGCTAACGACGACAACGACAACACCTCGTGGGCATTCATCGGTGCACCCTACAAGGGATTCCAACTCGTCAACAAGGCTGCAGGCACCAACCTCATCCTTGGTTCGGAAAACATCTACAACGAAGAAGGTGAAGACGACGGCTCAGCCGGTGGCAACACCTACGTTGACCTCGCCGATCCCGGAACCTATCCCAACGAACTCTGGTTCCCGAAATCCAGCAAATACGCCGAAGGTGGCTTCTTCCTCTACAGCGTGGAAGGCTACGCCCTCAACCAGCGCAGCACCGATGGCATCGCCTACTGGACTGCCGGTGCCGATGCAGGTTCTACCTTCACCGTGAAGCCGATTGTCAGCGACGAAGAAAGACTCGCCGAGGCTGAGCACCTGCTCGAAGAAATGACCGTCGGTGCCGAGGAAGTGAAGATTGGTTATCCCACCGCCGACGCACTCGCACAGTTCAAGCAGAAACTCGAAGACCTCGCCGCTCAGTATAAGGAAGGTTCCATCAGCTCCGACGACTTCAGAACGGCTCTGAAAGAAGCCATCGAAGAAGTGAAGAGCGTGGCCAACACCGAATACACACCGCGCACCGATGTCTATTACACCATCACCAACCCGCGTGGTTCGGTCGTCTATGACCCCGATCACTTCGAAGACCAAGACGGCGAAGAGCACGAATTCCTCTGGTCCACCACGGAACTCGACAAGGAGAACGTCAACCACCAGTGGGGCTTCTACAAGCAAGGCGAAAACTACTACCTCTACAACGTCGGCAAGCAGCAGTTTGCAAGCGTGACGAAGACTCCGGCAGAAGGCGCATCGAAGTTCTTCAGCGACGGTTGCTGGGCATTCCGCAAGACTCCTTCGATTGTCGTTCTCAACGCAGGCGAAGAGGAATGGGTACCCGCACCCGCAGTCCACATCCAGGGAACAGTCTCTGTGAAGGATGAGGAAACTGGCGACACCTACGACGAAACCTACTCCATGTCGATCAGCCCGAGCTATGTCGGTCCGGTCATCACCTACTACGGAATTAACGACGGTGGTGTGCCCATGACATTCGCACTCGCCACCACGCAACAAGATCCCGAGGTGACGGCAGCCATCGAAGAACTCCTCAGCGGCGACGGCATCGAAATCATCAACGGTCAGGCCACGGTGAACAACGGTGCCATCTACAACCTGCAGGGTCAGCGTGTGAACAAGGCCCAGAAGGGTGTGTTCATTCAGAATGGTAAGAAGGTTGTTTTGAAGTAATCGAGAAACGAGGAGCGAGGAGCGAAAGCCCCCTCCCTGCCTCCCCCCGCAGGGGAGGAGAAATAAATGAAAAAGTCGGGAATGCGAAAGTGTTCCCGATTTTTTGTATCGTTAAAAATTTGTAAAAAATTATGGGCAATCCACGAGGTTTCCCATTTTTTATTGTACATTTGCACGGAATATCGCTTTCGAGCAACGAAAAAAATGATTAGACCAAACTATAACAAACAAAAAACAGAGAACAGGATATGCAAATGGGAATCGGAGACAACGTATTAATCTCGCCACAAGTCACGCACAAAAGCGACTGGACAGAGGGCAAGATCATCGACATCGAGAACAACTCCTTCGTCGGATTGGTGATTTCCGCACAAACCCCAAGCGGAGAAATCTTCTTCGACAAGGAATACCTTTTCAAACCCGCTGAATAAACGATGTACGCACTCAGTTTCGACATGAACATCGCCGAACTCAAAGAACATTACGGCGAAATCTACAACAACGCCTATTACGAGATTCGAAAACTCCTGATAAGCGACGGATTCGAGTGGATACAAGGTAGCACCTACCTGACGCGGAGCGACAACCTCATCAATTTGACGAAAGCCATCATCGACTTAAGAAAGATTGACTGGTTTCGACGCTCAGTACGCGACATCCGAGGCTACCGCGTGGAAGAATGGTCGAACTTCACGCAAATAGTGAGAGAAGAAATGTAGAAAACAAAAACGAAAGAGATAACAAACTTTATTCATTAACTTTTTAAACAAAACGAAATATGGCAAGACCCATCAAAGAAACCCCAACCCTACGGGGAGAAGAGGCACGGTTGTTTGAGCAGAGGCTCAGCCATCCACATGCCATCAGCAGCGTGGAAGTCAGAGAAGCACACGATGCGTACAACAGAGTAATGTCAATCGCAAAATTTGCATTCTGATGCCACTCTCCCCGCTCGAATTCATCCCATTGACAGAAGACCTCGAACTATTGCCGTTCAAGTGCAAGGACGACGATCTGAACGACTTCTTCTTCAACGATGCGAAACTCTACCTGAAAGAACTGATGGCTGTAACATACCTGTTCATAGACCCAAACAAGCAGAAAACAGCAGCCTATTTCAGTTTGCTCAATGACAAAGTATCCTACGACCCTGAAGAACCGTCGTTCTGGAACAGACTCAATCGGAAAATAACCAACCGGAAACGCCGCAGAAACTATCCCTCTGTAAAAATCGGACGTTTGGCTGTTTCACAAGACTACACAGGACAAGGAATCGGACGAGAAATACTCAACTTCATTAAGCACGCTTTCACAAATGGGAACCGCACGGGATGCCGCTTCATCACCGTCGATGCGTATGCTGATGCCACGGAGTTCTACCAGAAAAACGGCTTCGACTTCTTCACCAGAAAAGACGAGCGCGACGACACAAGACTGATGTACTTCGACCTCAAGCCGTTTAAAGAAGCACAAGAAAAAGAAAAAAATCATCCACAAACAAACCATAACACAAACAAAAACAAAAGAAATAACAAACTTTATTAAAAGTGTGAAGTGTGGAGTGTAAAAAAAGATTTTTTGAAAAAAAAGTCGAAAAAAATTGGTCAGTTCAAAAAAAGGCAGTACCTTTGCACCCGAATAGGCTTCAAAAAGCAAAAAAACTTAAAAACAGAGATAACATTAACAACTAAAACTTTAGAGAAAATGAAAAAAATTGATTACATGAAACCCGCCGTGCGCGTGAAGTTTGTCATGATTCAGGCACCTCTGTGTGAGTCTATCGAAAAGGACGACCAAGTTGAGGGCGACGCAGACCCCTTCTCCAAGGACGTAGACTTCGAAGACGGCCTGGTGATTCCTTCCAGCAAAAGCGTTTGGGACGACTAAATGCTGAATCCATCCGAAATGACTATTGTAGAGAAAGACCATAGCCAAGTGATTCAACACGAGTCTTGAACGCTTGGCTTTTTGGCTCAAAAAATGGTTAAAAACGGAAGTCAACTACGAATTAAATTTATTAACTATTTAAAAAAAAACAACATGAAAAAATTTACAACGATTCTGATGCTACTCATGCTGAGCATGGGAGCATGGGCTGTTGGTGAGTCGCTGACTTACTCCATCAGCAAAACTACGGGCGCCTTTAACGCAGGCTCTGGACCATGGTTCCACACATGGACTTCCAATGAAGGAATCACGCCCGCTGTTACACTGGTAAGAAAATCGGGAGCCAATGACATGCAGTGGGATGGCGACAAGTTCAAATTTCATGCAAATGGAGGTCTTGACTACATCATTACTATGCCTGCAGAGTTCACGATTGACAAGTTGGAGGCAACGTTCTCTGATGGCACTGCAAGAGAATCTTACGTAACCATTAATGGTGTTCAAAAAAGAATCAACGCAGGCCAAACCATCACACTGACATTCGATGGCTTGAGTGGCAACACTGTGACCATGAATTTAAATCATTTAGCAAATACGGCAGCCAACCGCTTTATGCGCACTCCCGAAATCATTCTGACGTACCATGAGAAGGGAGCTGTTGAGAATGTGACATTCAACGTTGTGAATGCCAACAACAACATCCTTGCAACAAAGGTTGTCGAGATGGAAGTAGGCTATCAGGTGACTGACATTCCGCAAGATATGAAGCGCGATTTCACCACCTATACATCGACACCGATGACCGTCACCGAGGGTGGAGAAAATGTGTTTACAGCAACGGCTACGTTTAATCTGCCTTTCATACCCTTCACCAACTTCGCCGATGCTACGTGGTACTATATGACCATTCGCAGCAATAAATACGTGCAGATGGCCGACACAGAACCTTACGCAACGACGACGACCAATGGCGAAACAGATGCTTACCAGTGGGCATTCTCGGGCAACCCCTATACGGGTGTGAAGGTTTATAACAAAGCAGCAGGCAGCGGAAAAAATCTGACGAAAGACGGCAGCAATCCTGTGATGAGAGACGGCGAATATTCGTGGACGATTCTCTCTAACTCAGATGGTTTCATCTTGCAAGAAACAGGAAGTGCCAACAACTATGTGAACGAAGTCAATGGAACAATCGGTTTCTGGAACAGCACTTTGGGTAGAACCGACGACGGTGGCACGTTCCGCCTGACGAAGGTTCCCGAAGCTCCGGTTACTTACATCACGGCTTTGGAAAACCTCTCAAACGACAAGGTTTATACTGTCCACAATACACCGCGTGCCATGTGGATGTTCACTGAAAAGGCCCTGGCTGCCGACCCACTCAGCGGTGTTAATATTTATGATGAGGTTGCCAATCCTGCCGCCAAGCACCAGATTGCCATCGTGAAGCAGAACAGCAAGTACTATCTCTACAGCGTGGCTCAGAAGAAGTACCTCGCAGCAGGCAACAAGCTTTACAAGTCGCCGCTGGAAGCTATTGAGATTATTGAGTCAACAGACAAGAACGGCAACTATATGTGGTTCTTCCGCTTCGAAGGATACACCGACAGGAATATCAATACCAACGGTGAGTCGAAAATTGAAATTAACTGGTGGAGTTCTCACGATAATGGCAACACCAATGCCATTATGGAAACCAACGCAACCTACACGGTGGACGACGCTCTCGCCGCCTTCACTGACTACACGCAGTGTGTCACTGATTATCGCGATTACAAGGGTGTTACCACCGACTTCGTCAACAACTTTGGTAAGTTGGGTTACCCGAAGGCTGACACGGAAGCCACGACTGCTTTCTTAGCCATTCTGGACAGAAACGCAAGCGGTACGAATACGGCTGAAGACTTTAACACTTTCATGGAGAAATATAATGCAGCAATGGCTGCCGAGAACATGAAAATGCCTGAAGTTGGTATGTTCCTGCGCCTCAAGGGTGTTGCAGGCGGTCGTTACATGCAGAGCACGGCTTCTACCAATGCAACGGGTGGCAGACAAGGTCTGCGCCTGGGTGCAACGGAAACCGCCGATGCCTCGACGATTTTCTACCTTGATACCGACAACAAACTGCTGGGCTTCACCAATGGCCTCTATGTGACGAACACTTGCGACATCACTTCTGTTGGAAGCAACGTGGCCAATGCAACGCAATTCACGTTTGTATTCCGTGAGATGGGTAAATTCGCCGTGAAGAACGGCGGCACGTTCCTCTATTCTTGGGACGGCACGGAGAACTATTGCGTCGATCGTCAGGGTAGCGACCACGCTAACTGCGTCATCGCCCTCGAGGAAGTGACCGAACTCCCGATCACGATGAATGCGGTGGGCGACAAGTCGTATGCTACGTTCTATTCGCCGGTGGCTATTTCGCAGGTCGATGATGCCGAGGTGTATGTCGTGAACCAGACGAAGGACAACTCTGTGGTCATCAAAAAGGCTACGGCGCAAGCCATTCCCGCTGGTAAGGGCGTGATGCTGGTTAGCGATGCAAAGAACACTTCTGCCACACTGACCATCGGCGAAGCCGAAGACTTCGAAACAGGTCTGAACGGTGTGACGGCCTCGCAGCAAATCGAGAAAGGCTCTGACCCCTACAACTCGAATCTGTTCCTCTCGAAGAAAGACGGAAAGATTGGTTTCTACAAGATCAAGACCACGGACAACGTAGGTGTGACGGGCGGCTTCAAGGCTTACCTGGAGAACTCGACCGAATTCGGCGGTGCTAAGGAAGGCCTCGAACTCGAATTCGCTGGTGTGACAGGCATCGAGAACATTGAACATGGAACATTGAACATGGACAATGGTGCTGTCTATAACCTGCAGGGTCAGAAGGTGAACAAGGCCCAGAAGGGTGTTTATATTCAGAATGGCAAGAAGGTTGTTTTGAAATAATGTTGAATGTTGAGGGTTGAATGATGAATTGTCGCTTTCAGCGATGATGAATTAAGAATTCAAAATTGATAATTGTCAATCGGCAAAGCCGAGAATTCAAAATTCACAACTCAAAACTCAACCATGAAAAAATCGGGAATGCGAAAGTGTTCCCGATTTTTTTGTCGTTTCAAATTATTTTTTTATCTTTGCAGCGGAATTCGTGAAGAGTGGAGTTATGAGTAATGAAGCAATGACACAAACCATCGCCGAGTATTTCAAGACGCAACCCGTCTTGAAAGCATGGCTCTTTGGGTCGTATGCTCGTGGCGAGGAACGACCCGACAGCGACGTGGATATTCTTTTCGTGCCCGACCGTTCCGGAGAGCCTTTTACCCTTTTCACCATGGGTGGAATGTATATGGATTTGAAGAAACTATTGGGTCACGAGGTCGATTTAATCGAAGAGGGAACATTACGCCCATACGCGGAAAAAACTGCTAATCGTGACAAAAAACTGATTTATGAGAGAACGAATTAGAGACAAAGGTCGCCTACAAGACATACTCGATTATTCCGAGAACGTCTTACAATTTATAAAAGGTGTTGGATACGAAGATTTCGTGGCCGATCGCATCCGCTACTATGCTGTGATGAAGAATATCGAAATCGTTGGAGAGGCCGCTTATATGCTTACCAAGGAGTTTAAGGATGCACACCCTGAAACCGCATGGGAAGTCGTACAAGGAATGCGTCACGTATTGGTGCATGGCTATGCCCACATCAATTCTATAACGCTATACGACACCGCAGTTAAAGGCATTCCCCAACTCCGCGAACAAGTCAGCCGCTACCTCTCGGAAACCGATTGGAGCGAATGGGAGGAGACGTGAAGTGACGCCCCCTCCCTGCCTCCCCCCGTAGGGGAGGAGATATAAATGAAAAAGTCGGGAATGCGAAAGTGTTCCCGATTTTTTGTATCGTTAAAAAAACATAAAAAGATATGGGCAACCAACGAGGTTTACCATTTTTTATTGTATATTTGCACGAAATATGGCTTTTGAGCAACGAAAAGAAATAACAAACTTTATTCATTCACTTTTTAAACTACAAACAACATGAAAAAAATTACAACGATTCTGATGCTACTCATGCTGACATGCATGGGAGCAAAGGCAGACGTAGTGACGACGTGGACCACAGCAGGTAGCATCGTCACGAAAGACGCTCTCGTTGCTTCGGCTGGCACGGGTGCGCGCTATGCGTTCCGCATGCCTTCGAACACGCAGCCGGGTTGGTGCGGATTCAACAGCACTACTGGAAAGGTTGACATCCTTGACGTCGACCACCTTTTCACCATTGAAAACGGTACGGGTGATGCAGAAGGCAAGTTCTGGCTGAAGCGTTACAGCAATGGCGAGTACCTGACTGGAAACAACGAATTCAGCGCCACTCCCACTATCGGCCTGACGCTGACAGATCGTACTCCCGACAATGTAACTGACTACGACACGGGCTACAGCAACTCGACTCCGTTTGTCAGCTTCGACAACGACGAAGGCAAACACTACAACAACGGTAACTCCAACTACGATTTCCGCGGAGGTACTGGCGGATGGTCGGTTTATGTCACCTACGGTCCGTTCTACATTGTGACGGTTGACTGTCAAGAGGGCGGAACGTCGATGGACGGCTATCCCCAGACACTCATTGTTACGGAAAACACGACGATTGAAGCTCCCGAGTTTGTAGGCAAGGCCGTACAGGGAACTGACAGTTACACCATCAGCGAAGACCAGAACATCACGTTCAACTATGGAGCAGCCTCTTCGTTCGACTACACGCTCGTTGTGAATGGTGCACCCGAGGGTACGACCATCAAGATTAAGGATGAAACTGTCAGCGCAGGTGCTGTCAGCTTCGATTCTCAAGTGACGGAAAGCGACATTGTCGTTACTTTCCCAGATGGAGCTGCCTATACCTACAATGTGACCATCGACGGCACGACCATTACCATCAACTGCATGGAAGACTGGACGGTGAAGTTCGCTGATGGTGACAAGATTATCGTAGGCGAGAAAGTTTCGTCGGTGACGGCTGCCACTGCAGGTAGCGACAACGACCACTGGTACATTGTGACGCAGGTACGTGGTGGCGAATCGGTTCTTTTCGCCCGTGGCAACAATGAAAAATTGCGCCGCGGCACGGCAGCACAAACCGCAGCATCGTTCAACAGCACCGATGCCCTTGCAAACGGAGCCAATCTGGTGCGTTTTATCAGCGCTGGAGAAGACGGCCTTTACAAGATGCAGTTTGGTAACGGACAATTTGTCGATGCTTCACTGAAGCCCTCGACGAATGATATCAGCAATGCTGCTACCTACACATTCTACAACAGTAACAATGGCGAAGGCAGCTACTTCGGATGGAACATCGACAGCAAGGCTGGCGATATCGTTGACAACAACGGCGCCGGCAATGATGTGGCTTTCTGGGGTAAAGGCGAAGTGAAAGGAACGAGTGGCAACAACGTCTGGTATGTTTACACGGTGAGCATTCAGGATGCCCTTGCTCTGATTGACGTTACCTACAACCTTGTGGAAGCAGGTTCGAGCGAAATTATTAAGAGCGAAACCATTCAGCAGATGAAGGAGAGCGCAGTGAGCATTCCCGCCACCTTGACAAGCGGTTACTACGCTGGTGCTTATGACTTCACCACCACAGGTACGATTGGCACTGAGGCTTGCACCATCACGGTGACGGCTACTCCGAAGGAAGGTGTTGTGACCGACCTTGCCAACCTGAGTAACGAAAAAGTCTATACGCTGACTTCGCGTCGCGGTACGCTTTCTACTGATGCCACCAAATTGACGACCAACACCACAGGTGCTGACTTCAAGAATTTTGCCATTATCACTTATGATGACAAAAAATTTATCTGGAGCGAGAGCGACAGCAAGTGGGTAAAGAAAGACGGAACCTTTACAGACAAAGTAGCCGACATTGCTGAGAGCAGCCAGATGGTATTGACGATTGAGGGTGTTCGCAATGGAGTGAAGCCGCTTTATTTCGGTGGAATCGGCGACTATGGTATCAACACGAATGCTGGCGGACATGTTGCTATGAACACATGGACAACTCGCGACGACGGTAACGAATTTGTCGTCAAGGAAAATGGCGACTTCGACCCGACGAATCTTATCTCGGCACTCGACGCTTATTTCAATCCGTCGTACACGATTAACTACATTGTGAAAGACGAGGCTGACAATACGCTGTTCACTGCCAACGATGTCCCGACGACAGAAGGTGCAACCATCACCACGCTGCCCGAGGCATATCAGCGCAGTTTGTTCTACACCTACAATACGGTTGACGTGACAATCACCGAGTCTGTTACGACGATTGAGTTCACGGCAACGCCGAAGGAAGACGCTCCGTTTGAATTCACGGCTGACACGAGTGCACCTGTTTGGTACAACCTCGCGTTCACGTCAACACCTAACTATGTTACTTATGTGGCAGACGGAGCTCAGAACGTTCAGTTGCCGACCACATTGGCCGAGGATGAGACCACGCAGTGGGCATTCATTGGCAATCCGTATGATGGATTCCAACTTGTGAACAATGCTGCCGGCACCGACCTCGTGCTTGGTTCTGGCACGACAACCGGTTCTTCCGATAGTGGTAAAGACGTCTATGCAACGCTCCAGAGCAAGGGTTCGCAAGTGAATGAAGTTTGGATTGCGGAAGCAAGCACAAGTATTAGTGGAAAGAACGGATTCTTCCTGTTCAACACAGAAAATCATGCACTGAACAAGCGCAACGGAACGGCCAACATTTCTTACTGGGTTGGCGGTGAAGACTCTGGTTCGACATTCGTCGCCACGAAGGTTCTCTCCGACGAGGAGAAGTACAACGAACTGATTGCCCTGCTCGAATCCTATCCTTTCGGAACGGGCACGAACCAATACAACCTCACGCTGGAGGGTGCCGATCAGACAGAAAACGCAAAGAATCTGTTGCAGAACCTCAAGGATGCTGGTTATAGCGCTGACAATCAGGCTGAACTCGACAAGATTGTTGCAGGTATGAGTCTGAATATGCCGAAGGCTGGCTTCTATCGCATCAAGGGTCAGAACAGCGGTATGTATTTGGCAGCTGGTCTTGCTGAGAACAACAAGTTCGCCATGACCGATGCTGTGGATGCAACGACCATCTTCTGCTTCGACGGCACGAAACTCATCAACTACAGCGATGGTATGGTGAATGGTATGAGTGCTTCGGCTTGGGCTTGGGTCTATGGCGACGGAGCCGCTTCTGAAGTGACCTTCCAAGATGGTCTGACGAAGGGTGGTTACGGCATTAAGTCGAGCACTGCCAACTTCTACGACAATGGTGACGGTTCTGCATCTGCCGACCGCGGTGGCAACGTGACCATCAATGAGAACACCAATTCTCGCTACACGAGCTGGTATCTCGAGGAAGTGAAGGAACTCCCCGTCACGCTGCACGAGTCTGAGACGAAGGAAGGCTATTCCGTATGGATTGCTACGTTCAGTGCTCCTGTGAGTGTTGTCAGCGTCGAAGGTGCCGAGATCCACAAGGTGACCGACACGGGTGCTGCCTTCTTCTGCGAGCCTGCCAATGTTCAGGGTATTCCTGCTGGCAAGGGTGCGCTGCTCGTGACGGATACCGAAACTGAAACGGCTACCGTTACGCTTGGCGAGACCAGCGACGACTTCGAGACGATTCTGCAGTCGCTCTACGCTTGCGAAAAGGGTAAGGCAGGCCTGTTCTTCGGCAAGGTCGAGGGCAGCCAGATTGCCGGTCTCTATCCGATTGACTCTGAGACTCCGACTGGTGGCTTCAAGGCATTTGTTGACGACAGCACCGGCGAAGGCAAGGAGCTGATCTTCACCAACGACCCCAACAGCATCAACACCATTGAAAACGGTGCTGACAACGGTGCTATCTACAACCTGCAGGGTCAGCGTGTGAACAAGGCTCAGAAGGGTGTGTTCATTCAGAATGGTAAGAAGGTGGTTTTGAAGTAATCGAGAAACGAGGAGCGAGGAGCGTGAAGCCCCCTCCCTGCCTCCCCCCGTAGGGGAGGAGATATAAATGAAAAAGTCGGGAATGCGAAAGTGTTCCCGATTTTTTTGTCGTTTTTCCGTCAAAAAATTTGGCAGGAAGTTTTTTTTTCGTACCTTTGCACACACGGATATTATTTCGGGATATTTCTTATTTATTCACTTTTTAAAAACTTAGTATTTATGAACAGAATCATTACTCTTTTCGCCCTGTTGCTGACGATGGTGACAGGTGCGTGGGCGCAGACGACCGTGGAATGGAACACGGCTCCGAACTTCAAGCCCAACGACAACGCGAGTGTGTTCTATGTGGGTATCACCACCCCGGGAACCACCGACGCAGAGTACACGATGACGGCCTTCTCGTTCTACGAGAACGCGGGTTATGGTGCAGCCGAGGCTTACACCATCATCTCGAAGACCGCACCGAGTGCTGAAACCAACTGGCTGGTTCCCGAAGAGGACGTGCTTGGCATTTCCAACGAGAACACGATGCCGACTGCGGAAGGTTTCATCGACTACACCATTGCAGGTGACGAAGGCGCCATTCTGCAGGGTGGAACAACCTACTACATGGTGTTCGTGAAGTCGAACGAGACCAACGACGGTTTTTATGAAGTAGGAACGCAGCGCGTGCGCCTGCAGAACAATTCGAGTTATCCTGCCACCGTTTGCTTGGGCAATGGTGCTGTGAGATCGGACCTGATTGCTGCTTTCAAGGCTACGCTGACGACGAACGATGCCTACACGGTTGACTTCAAAGCATTCTCGACTGCCGACGGCGAAATGTTCGACTTCGGCAAGATCGAAGGCATTGTGGGTCAGATGACGATTCCCACGTTTGAAAACTACGAGTTCTCGCACGCTACCCTGCCCGACGGCACGGAGTTCGACGTGACACAGGAAATTACGAAGAGCATGGAACTTTATTTCTACTACAACCCCTTGCTCGAGATTGACTATGTCGTCATGAACACGAAGGGTGAGACCCTGATTTCCAAGACGGTTCCCGAGGTTTATGGCACAACCATCACGAAGTTGCCCGCCGACCTCGACCAGAGCCTTTTCTACGACTATTCTGAGATTAATTTCGTTGTCGATGACTACAAGACCATCGAGGTGACTGCCACAATGAAGAAGAATCCGCTCGTAGCCTTCAACGAAGACGAGAGCGGCGAAATCATCTACAACAAACTGATTCTGAAAGGCAGCAACTACCTGTACTATGTGGACGACTATCCCAACGTAGGTCTGGCAACAGAATGTCCTGAGGACGAGACGGCTGAATGGGCATTCGTGGGTAACCCCTACGACGGATTCAGAATCAAGAACCACGCTGCCAGCAACGAGTTTGTGCTGGGTTCGGAAGACCCGACCCAAGACGGCAGAACGGGTGGCGACACCTTCGCCCTGCTCAACGAGGAAGGTTCGCAGCCGTATGAAAACTGGACGCTGAGACCCAGTAATTCGTACACCAATGGCTTCTTCATCTTCAACGAAGACGGCAAAGCCCTGAACCTCCGTGACGGAAAAGTGGCTTATTGGACGAATGGCTACGATGCCGGTTCGACCTTCATGGCCGAGCGCGTGCTCACCGCTGAGCAACTGCTCGAGGAAGCCCAGAAGCAACTCGAAGAACTGACGGCTGGTGCCAACGAGGTGCAGATTGGTTATCCGACTGCCGACGCGCTTGCTGCGTTCAAGTCTGCCATTGAGACTGCTGCTGGCGACATTGCCGGTGGTGTTGTTGACGAAAGAACCATCTGCGATGCGCTGAAGGCTGCCATCGCCGAGGTGAAATCGCCTGCCAACGCTATCTACACGCCGCGCACCGACGTTTATTACACCATCTCCAACGATCGCGGTTCGATGGTCTATGACCCCGAGCACGCTGAAGACCTCGACGGCGACGGCAACGAATTCCTCTGGTACACGAAGGAACTCAACAAGGACGACGTGAACCACCAGTGGGGTTTCATTGAGCAAAATGGTGTCTATTACATGTACAATGTGGGTAAGGTTCAGTTCGCAGGTGTGACGACCAACAACCCGCAGGTTGAAGGCAAATATTTCTATGCTAACGGTGCTTGGATGTTCTCGAACGCTCCCTCGACGGTGACGCTCGACGCTGGTACCGACGACTGGGTGCCCACGCCGAAGGTGCGTGTGCAGGCTACTTCCGCTGTGACGGGTGAGACCTACGCCATGTCGATCAGCACGAGTTACACCGGTCCGGTGATCACCTACGACGCCAAGAACGACGGTGGTATTCCGATGACGTTCGCCATTGCCGCTACTTCGCAGAGCGGAGAGGTGACGGCTGCCATCGAGGCATTGCTCAACGACATTACTCCTTACAGAGAGGCATTGGAGGCTGCTATCGCCCGTGCCAACGACTATCTGAACGAACTAGCTCAATATCCTGTCGGTGAGGGTCTGAACGAATACACGATGGAAGGCGATCCCGAAGCTGTCAAGGCTGCCATTGCTGCTGCCGAGGCTGCTCTTGCCAACACCGATGCCACGAAGGAAACCCTTTCGGCTGCCTACAACGCGCTGAACGAGGCCAAGGATGCCATCTCGCTGTCGCTGAACATGCCGCAGGCTGGTATGTGGCTGCGCTTCACCGCTGCCGCTCACAACACATACTTGAGCGCAACGCCCGTGGAAAGTCCTGCCAACCGCATGGCTCTTGTCAGTGAGGCCGACGGTAGCACGGTGTTCTACTTCGACGGCAACACGCTGACCAGCCTCGACCGTGGTCTGGCTGTGACGGGTCGCGATGCCGGTAAAGCCGGTGTTGAGGGCGTTGCCTACTGGTTCGAGGAGAGCGTTTTGACTCCTGGTAAGTATTGCATCCGCTTCAACCCCGACGGTGGTGCCAACCGCTTCCTCTTTGCTTGGGATGATTCGAGAGGTTATGCCGACCAGAACGGTGCCGACCACGAAAATTGCGCCTTCATCATTGAAGACGTGAAGGAACTGCCGCTGACGATGACTTCTCAAGATGGCGACAAGTATTTCGCTGCCATCAGCCTGCCGACCGCCATTTCTCAGGTGAAATGTGCTAACATTCAGAATGTGTTCATGCAAGACGGCAAGGCCATCTATGAGCCTGCTGGCACGAAGGGTATCCCCGCCAACACGGGTGTGCTGCTGATGGGTGGTTTTGACGTTGTCTATCTGACGGTTGGTGATTGCGAGGAAGCTCCCGACAACAACGCTCTGCTGCCGCTCGAGCAGTCGTCGGCCGACTTCACCGAAGGTTTGGTTCTCGGCAATCCCGAAGGCAAGATTGGTTTCTGGGAGCCCGAAATCGCCTATGGTACCGATGAGGAAGGTGGCGAGATTGAGACCAAGCCTGTTCGCGGTTTCATCGCTTACCTGCCGACTGCAACGGCTGGCGCTGACGGCGTGGAACTCGTTCAGAGTGCTGACGGCATCGAAAACATTGAACATGGAACATTGAACATGGATGGTGCTGTCTATAACCTGCAAGGTCAGAAAGTGAACAAGGCCCAGAAGGGTGTGTTCATTCAGAATGGTAAGAAGGTGGTTTTGAAGTAAGACCCACCCCCAACCCCTCCCCACGGGAGGGGAGAATGAAAAAAGTCGGGAATGCGAAAGCGTTCCCGATTTTTTGTCAAACAAAATTTGGTTTTTTACGGATTATTTGTACCTTTGTGGCGAAATTGCAGAAAACGTATATTTTTTTAGTATTATCAATATTATTAACAATTAAAAATGGAAGTGTATATGAAGAAATTCTTTACTCTTTTTGCGCTGCTGGTGCTAAGCATTGGCGCGCAGGCACAAATTTATGTGCCGGGTGAGCGTGTTTCCACCATTGAGGAAAACACGCAGTACTTCATCTTCAACACGACCCACACACCGGGAACCTATCCCTACCGTTGGGGTTTCGTGTATTTCGATGGAGAAGTGAAAACTTATGCGGGAGCAGTTCCCGAGGATTTCACCACGACCGATAAGAACTATCTGTTCACGGTTTCGAACAATGGTGACGACACTTGGACGCTCAGCAATGTTGGTCAAAAGATGGAAGTGGGTAATAGCTTCACCTTTACTCCTTGGATGGAAGCCGACGAAAGCATCAGGTCCGATGAGGCCCAGGTGCGTAACGACGACGGCACCTTCACGGAGTACGCAAACATCACTGAAGACAACAAGGTTTGGGTCATCAACAATGGTGAAGGCGAAAGGCCGTATTGGAACGGTAACAACTGGACGACGGTTGGTGCCAACAGCTTTGCTCTTTGGAGCAATGCTCACCCGTATGCCATCTACACCGTGATTGAGAAGACCACAGTGACGGTGCTTTACAACCTGTACGACCCCGACGGTTCGTTCATCAAGTCGGCTGAAGTGGAGCAACTCCCCAACAGCGCTGTGAAGATTCCGACGGAACTGACAGAAGGCACTGGCTACAGCCCGCTGGGTTACGATTTCGTTACATCGCAGGAGACCATCGGCGACACGCCTTGCGAAATCGAAGTGAACATTTCGCTGAAGGAAGGCATCGTGACCGACCTTGCCAACCTGAGCAACAACAAGGCTTACATGCTGACCACACAGCGTGGTTCGCTCGGCAGCAACGGTACGCAGATGGTTTCGACCAACGGAACCGACTACGAGCCCAGCGACTTCGCCATCGTGAGCTATGAAGACAACTACTATCTCTGGAGCGTCGCCGACGACAAATGGGTGTCGAGCAACGCTCAGCCCACGCTCACCGACGACCTGAGCGAAGTTGAACCGCTGGTGTTCGACCCGAACGACGAAAACGAGGAGCCCCTCGACCTGCCGCTCTACTTCATCGGTATGGGTGAGAAGGGTGTGAACGTGTCGAACTACACCTCTGGTATCGTGGTGAACACTTGGGTACAGCGCGACCCGGGTAACAAGTACGTCATCAAAGAGAATGGCGAATTCGACCCGACCAACGCCCTCACTGCCCTCGACGTTTATTTCCACCCGAACTACACGGTGACCTACATCGTGAACGACGAGAACGGACAGGAACTGTTCCGCTCGGAGCCGACTGGTGTCACCATGGGTGCTAACATCACGACGCTGCCGACGGCTTACCAGAAGAGTTTGTTCTACACGTACAACACCGTTGATGTGACCATCAGCCAGGCTCAGACCGACATCACATTCACTGCCACGCAGAAGGAAGACGGTCCGTTCAAATTTACGGCTGACACGAGCGCTCCCATCTGGTACAACCTGACGCTGAAGAACGATTGCTATCCGACGTTTGAGGATGGTGGCGAACCGAACGTGACGCTGCCCGGCTACATGGAAGACGACGAGACCACACAGTGGGCCTTCATCGGTAGCCCCTACGCTGGATTCAAGATTGTGAACAAGGCCGCTGGCACAGACAAATTCCTCTGCTCTGACAGTGCTGTTGAAGACGGTGCTAACGGTGGTAACACCCAAGCCGTTCTCGAAGAAGACGGTTCGCGTGCATTCAACGTCTGGACGATTGAGGCCAGCACTTACATTGCCAACGGTTTCTTCATCCGCAACCCGGAAAACCACGCCCTCAACAAGCGTAGCAACTACGACCTCGCCTACTGGACTGGCGGTGCTGACTCCGGTTCGACCTTCACCGCTGCGAAGGTTCTCAACAACGACGAGAAACTCGCCGAGGCAGCGCACCTGCTCGAAGAACTGACTGTCGGTTCTGAAGAAGTGAAGATTGGCTATCCGACTGCTGACGCACTTGCACAGTTCAAGTCTGAACTCGAGAACATCGCTTCTCAGTACAACATGGGTATTCTCAGCGATGAGGAATTCAACACGATGCTGAACGCTGCCATCGAAGCTGTGAAGAGCGTGGAGAACATCGAATTCACCCCGCGCACCGATGTCTATTACACCATCACCAACGATCGTGGTTCTGTGATTTACGATCCCGCACACGCTGAGGATATCGACGGCAACGAGCGTGAGTTCCTCTGGTTCACCAAGTCGCTCGACAAGGAAGACGTCAACCACCAGTGGGGCTTCTACGAGAAAGACGGCGAATACTACCTCTACAACGTCGGCAAGCAGCAGTTTGCAAGCGTGACGACCACTGCAGCTGAGGGTAAGACCATCTTCGGCGGCGGTTGCTGGGTATTTGCGAAGTCTCCTTCGGTTGTCGCTCTCAACGCTGGCGACGAGGGTGAAGAATGGGTACCTGCACCTTCTGTCCGCATCCAGGGAACTGTCTCTGTGGAGGATGAGGAAACTGGCGACACCTACGACGAGACCTACACGATGTCGATCAGCCCGAGTTATGTTGGTCCGGTGATCACCTACTACGGAATGAACGACGGTGGTGTGCCCATGAAGTTTGCGCTCGCTACCACGACGCAGGATTCTGAGGTGACGGCTGCCATCGAAGCACTGCTCAGCGGTGACGGCATTGAAAACATTGAACATGGAACATTGAACATGAACAATGGTGCCATCTATAACCTGCAGGGTCAGCGTGTGAACAAGGCCCAGAAGGGTGTGTTCATTCAGAACGGCAAGAAGGTTGTTCTTAAATGATAAATGAAAAATGATAAATGATAAAGTCGGGAATGCGAAAGCGTTCCCGATTTTTTTGTACTCCTTACTCCTCAACTCCTTACTCCACAACTCCCAATAAAAAAAATCGGAACCGCTTTTGCGATTCCGATTTTTTATTTTACATATACCCTAACCATCGAAGTATATCGTTGAGATTCGCGACAACCATCAAGAGGATAAGGATGCCGAAACCGACGTATTCGGCGCGAATCATAAATTGTTCGGTAGGCTTGCGACCCGTAATCATTTCGTAGAGTAGGAAGAGCACGTGGCCGCCGTCGAGAGCAGGAATCGGCAGGATGTTCATGAACGCGAGAATGATGGAAAGGAAAGCCGTCATCAGCCAGAACATGTGCCAGTCCCAAACGGGCGGGAAAAGGCTGCCAATGGCACCAAAACCGCCGAGCGACTTCGCACCGTCGGACGAGAAAAGGTATTTCAGGTCGCCGACATAGCCGCCGAGCACGTTCCAACCATATTTCACGCCTGCGGGAATGCTCTCAAGAAAACCATAGCTGACCTTCGTGGGCTCGTAGTAGCTCAACAGGCTCGTCATGCCAACGCCGAGTTGGAGTTCGGGCGTGAGGACGATGGTGGCGGTGTCGGGGGAGTTGAGAGTTGACAGTTGAGAGTTGACAGTTGAGAGTTGGGTGGTGGGTGATGGGTGTTGGAAGACGACGGTGGCGGTGCGGAGGCGGAGTGAATCAGCAGCGGTAGTGGCGGCGGTCATTTGGTCGGCGAGGCGACCCGTCTGTTCGGTAAATTCGTTCCACGAATCGACCGCCACGCCATTGATGGCCAAAATCTTATCACCCTTTCTAATGCCAGCCTTCGCAGCCGGTGAATCGGCTAAAACCGTGTCGATTTCGGCAGGGATGAACGGACGGCAGAAGTTCGGCGTCGATTTGAGCATACTGAGCAGGTTGATGTCGCCCGGCAGGTTGAGCGTCATGGCTTGTCCGTCGCGGATGATTCGCACCTCGTGTGCCTCGCTGATGTCGCGGAACAGGTCGGCGGAAAAGTCCTTGAAATCGCCTTTTTCGGTACCAATCAAGATGTCGCCGTCGCGGAAACCGTGGCTTTTCGCCTCTTGATTGAACTTCATACCCATCGTCATGTCTTTCACGGCGATGTATTCGTCGCCCCACGTGTAGAGCACCATCGAATAGATGAACAAGGCGAGCAGGAAATTGACCAACACGCCGCCAATCATGATGAGCAGGCGCTGCCACGCGGGTTTCGTGCGAAATTCCCACGGCTGTTCAGGCTGCTTCATCTGCTCGACATCGAACGACTCGTCGATCATTCCGGAAATCTTGCAGTAGCCGCCAAGCGGTAGCCAGCCGATGCCGTAGGTGGTGTCGCTGTTTTTGGGTTTGTACTTGAAAAGCGAGCCCTTCCACTTCCAGATGCTGGGGTCGAAGAAGAGGTAGAACTTCTCGACGCGCACGCCGAAGAGCTTTGAAAAGAAGAAATGTCCGCCCTCGTGGAGCAGCACGAGGAGCGAAATGGCCAGTACGAACTGGAGGAGTTTAATCAGAAATATTTCCATTGTTTTTTAAGGAGTTAAGAATTTCAGGAGTTAAGGAGTTATGAAGTTTTCCGCGATTCGTCGCGCTTCCGCATCAGTTTCGAGATAGGTTTCAAGCGTTGGATTGGCGCTGAACGTACAGCATTGCATCGTTTCGGCGATGATGTCGGCCATTTGCGGGAACGAGCAACGGTCGCGTCGGAACGCCTCGTTCACCACTTCGTTGGCGGCGTTGAGGATGCAGGGCATGTTTCCGCCGCGCTGAATGGCCTCGTAAGCCAGTGCCAGACAGCGGAATTTCGACGTGTCGGGCTCGAAAAATTCGAGCGAACGGCTCTTAAAGAGGTCGAGACGCTTTTCGTTGAGGTGAAGTCGCTCGGGAAACGAAAACGCGTACTGGATGGGCAGTTTCATATCGGGTACGCCGAGTTGCGCCTTCACGCTACCGTCGATGAACTGCACCGCGCTGTGGACGATGCTCTGCGGATGGATGAGCACCTCGATTTGCTCGGCTGGAACGCCAAACAGCCACTTCGCTTCCATCACCTCAAAACCTTTGTTCATCAGTGTGGCGGAGTCGATGGTGATTTTCGCGCCCATGTCCCACGTCGGGTGGCGGAGCGCATCGGCAGCGGTGACATTCGCGAGTTGGTCGGCTGTCATCGTTCGGAACGGACCGCCCGAACACGTGAGCAGAATTTTCTCCACTTCGTAGTCGCCCTCGCCCACGAGACACTGGAAAATGGCCGAATGTTCGCTATCGACGGGCAGAATCGGCACGCGGTTTTCCTGTGCGAGTTGGCAGATGAGTTCGCCTGCCACGACGAGCGTTTCCTTGTTGGCGAGGCAGATTTTTTTCCGTGCGCGGATGGCGTGGATGGTCGGTTCGAGACCCGAAAAGCCCACCATCGCCGTGAGCACCATGTCGATGGGTTCGGCCTCGACGATGTCGTTCAATGCCTGCCGACCGGCATAAACCTTGATGTCGGGACGGTCGCTGAGCAGCGATTTCAGTTCGTCGTAGCGGTCTTCGTTGGCCACGACCACCGCCGCCGGATTGAACTGCCGAGCCTGTTGCGCCAGCAGTTCCACGCGGTTGTTGGCCGTCAGCGCATAGACCTCGTAGCGGTCGGCGTGCTGGCTGATGACTTCGAGGGCCTGCGTGCCGATGGAGCCGGTCGAACCGAGAATACAAATCTGTTTCA
>Ga0256404_1002061_pt1 | contig 45627 bp, 55 predicted proteins | sample RumenRJG_01DNA_FD_185990 | JGI IMG/M metagenome (GOLD analysis project Ga0256404, IMG submission 185990) | Bovine rumen microbial communities from Lethbridge, Alberta, Canada - RJG_01 | ecosystem: Host-associated > Mammals > Digestive system > Stomach > Rumen | place: Canada: Alberta | collected... | reverse complement strand
TTTATTGGAATGTTTTTTGTGGAATGATTTGCCTCTAAGATGCAGTTCCCGAATATATGGCGATTTGTCATAATCCCAGAACTCAAGAAGGTACTCCATTGCATCACGCGCAGCTTTGGTCTCAGTACGGATTGCGGACTTGATGTAGTTGCGTTCTTTGAGAATGTTTATAATTTGATTGATTTCTGAATCAGAAAAATCATGTGTTTTAAGCTGATTCAAAATAGAAAGGGTATCAAGAGAAGTTTTGATTTCAGATTTTTCTTTTCTTGAAACTCGTTTAGGGATAGCACCTGCTACAACCCATTCCATAACGACTTTTTCAGCCTCGGATTTGGATTCTTTTCCAGTGCTTTTGTTGTTAGAAAGACTTCCGTCTGAAAGTCTAATCTGCGCATACCAGTATGGCGAATTGCGCATTTTGAACAACAAATAGGGTTTGTTCATATAGGTCCTTATCTGGGCAGACAGGAACGCATAAATAATTTACAATATTATTAGGATTTTGTAAATGTTTTTCCCAAAGTCACTATTTTTTACTTAAACTGCTTACTTAATATGCCATTTTCTGCTTTTTTATGGTATAATTTAGTAAGCAATCTGCTACTGTAATCCTTTATATATTAAGGAGTTACAGTATTCTTAGTCAAAACGAATATTTTTTTACGAGGGGGCTTTCCGTGGTTTCAGGGCAAAGCCCTTACATTGCTTCACTTCGCCTTGCTCCGCTCCGCAACGGCTGCGCCGCCACTCCAATCCCTCACGCATTTGTATATCTCAGACAAGCAAATCACATTTTCTGTGATATAATCACAAACACACAAGGAGGCATGATAAAAATTACATCCGTGTAATTTTTATCATTACAGTTTGCTCAAGCGTTGCTTTCACAAACTGTGATTCTCGCCATCCATGGTTCGCCGCTATGCGGAGTTTTTATGGGAGATTCAAATGCAAGACTTTGACTGCTGCTTCACAAAAGAAAAGAGCTGGTTCCGCTACCGCGGCGGAGTCCACCATGGAGAAACTGCCGAAGATGCGGTTAAACGCGAAGTCCTGGAAGAAACCGGCGTGCCTTACGAAATCGACCGGCTCGCGGTAATCCACGAGAATTTCTTCAGCCAGAACAGCGGAACACTAAAAGGACTTGAATGTCACGAAATCAGCTTCTATTTCCTGATGAAACCGCGCGGAACTCAGGAGCTCCACAGCGACAGCATAACACACGGCGTAAAAGAAAAAATGTACTGGATTCCCATAAAAGACCTGGACAAGCACAAAGCCTTCCCCGCTTTCCTGAAAGACTATCTGACCCGCCCGCACCCGGGAATCGAACACATTGTAACCGATGGAAGAAAATAGAATGAAATGAGGGCGTCCATGCATATTTTTCTGCAATTCATTTTTTGCTACGACGACTGAATACTGTTGTTCAGCATTTGTTTTCTTTTTAGTTTTATAACTTTACATATATACAGTAGTAATAAAATGTGATATAATCGTTTTATTGGAAATGCCTGATTTCCAAGGCGGCGTCTCCCGAACTCAACCATTTTACTGGAATTTGAACAAAGGAGGCTTACAAAGATGACGATTTACGAAGTTATCTCGTTGGCTATTAATTTAGCCATTCTAATTCTTGAAGCCCTTTCTTACCTGAAAAATAAGAAGAGTTAAAAAGTAAAGCCGCCAAGTCCGAATCACTTGTAGCGGCTTTATAGCAATTACCAGAGGAGATGACCGACAGAAATCGGGCATTTCCTTTATTTCACTATACTACAGAAACGTGTTTTCGTCAAACAATTGCATTATTGCTAGTGCATTTTCATCTTATCCCTTGAAAAAATTCCCTGCCGTCATCTCAAGGTAATTTTTTCCGACGTAGTTCGGGAATGCTGTTTCTGCTGCGAAAATAAATTCATCGCGGGTTTTGCATTGTGCGGCAAGTTCGCGGATTTTTTTCACGTAGGCGATTTTTTCTGTTACCGCGTCCTGCTCCTCAACATTCGCGTGGCTTGAAAGAATGTACTTGTAGCCGGCTTTCTGGTACGACTCAAGAATTTCAATTATTGCGGCGGCGTGCGCGTCTGAACCGATAATCGAATGGACGTACTTTCCGAGCATGTGGGTGTAAATCGCGTTCGCGGCAGGAATCTCAACATCGAACGAAGAGCCTCGGTCGTAAATCACAAAATCAATTCCGGCGACTGTGTTTTTTCCTTCGTGCAGAATATTTTTGATTGAAGCTACAAAGTTTCCGCGGAATGCAGGTCCGAACGCCTTCAAAAATCCCTGGGTGATTCCGAATGCAGTTCCGCCGCTCACAGATTTTTTCGCGTTTTCAGTTCCCCAAACGTTCATTCCCTTGATGTAGTCCGCGCCTGCCGGGTGGTCGCTGATGATAATGTCGTTCATCGGCTTTTTGAGCGAAGCAATGTATTCCTTCCAGGCGTCAAGATTTTCCGTGAACGCAGGAAGCTCGATTCCCACAAGCGCATTTTCGCCTTCAACAATAAAAGCCGCGTCGCAAAGAGCGTCCTTGGTGTCGTAGGCATGAAGCTTGATTTTTCCAAAGTCATAAACCGTTACAGTTCCAGCCGAAAGATTTTTTGTTGTGTTCATAATTCACCTCGAATAATTTTTTTTGCGTGCACGTTGTAACTTTTTTAGTTACAAGTAAAATATAATTCAAGAATGATATAATGTCAACAGTTACAGCAAAAAATAAACTTTTTTGCTAGAGAGAGGCTCTCTTCAAATTTGTCACCAAGTATTCCAATTTCTCATTCTCAACTCACATCCCCAATTCCATCTTCACGTGAACAATTCCTTCTTCCAAAAAATCGTCGGAAACTTCTTTGAATCCGAATTTCTTATAAAAACCAACAGCGTGTTTCTGAGCGTCCATGCATATTTCTTTGCAATTCATTCTTTGCTGTATCGCCTGAATGCTGTTGCTCATCAATTCTTTTCCAGTGCCGTTTCCGTGCTGCAAAGTCAAAACCCTGCCGATTTTCACAACTCCGCAGGATTCGTCCTCATAAAAAGCCCTCAGATATGCGCAAATTTTTCCATTATCAGCCAAAAAGCAATGCAGACTTCTGTAATCAATGCCGTCCATATCCTGATAATGAATATTCTGCTCCATCAAAAATATCTCAGCCCTTGCCTTGAGAATCTCATAAAGCTCTTTTGTATTCAGCTCATCAAAGTTTTTCGCAAAAAAATCCATTTGTTGTTCCAATTATCACGAAGATTTTTGAATTATATCATATTTGCAGTTTTTTCTAATGCATTTTCTATTTTAAAAACATCTTCCAGTGCTAACGCCGTAAAGAAGAATAACATTCATAATTTTTTATTTTTTTTGTTACCCCTGCAAAATCATTTTCATTGTGCAGAGGGCGGCTAGAAAAATAATGTTCATCAGTGTAAAGACTGCAAGGAATTTTGCGGTGCCGCCTTTTTCCTGCGTGTAGAGTTTCAGGCTTATTAGGCTTGCAAGAGATGCAACCGGTGTTCCGAGCCCACCGATGTCCACGCCCAGAAGAAGTTCTTTTGTGTTCTGTGCAAACGGATAAAGCAGAAGACTTGCGGGAACGTTGCTTATAACCTGGCTGAAGGCAAGGCTTACGGCAAATTCGTTTGTGCCTGTTATCCGTTTTAGAAAACTGTCCACGCTTTCAAGCCGCGCGATATTTCCTGTGAAAATAAAAAACGCCGTGAATGTCAGAAGCAGCATAAAATCGATATTGCAGAAAATCTTTCTGTCTGAAACAAAAACGCAAAGAGCGACAAGAACTGCCGCCGACCATTTCGGAATCACGTTCACGACCGAAAGCAGGCACAGAATAAAAAGCGCAGTGTACAGAATGTTTTTTCCCGCAAAACTCGGTCTATCGGATGAAAACTCCTGCTGCTCAATCTTCATTTCTTCGTTCTTTATTATCAGAGTTGAAAGAATCAGAAGCGCAAGGGAAATCAACGTGTACGGAAAAAGAATTTTCATAAACTGAATTGTGCCGAGCTGCATTTTTGAAAACAAAAATATATTCTGCGGATTCCCGATCGGCGTAATCATGCTTCCAAGGTTCGCCGCGAGAGTCTGAAGCACAACAGTATATAATAGAAGAAAACCGCTCGTTTTTGAAAGAAGGACAACCGCGAACGGAACAAATGTAAGAAGCGCGACGTCGTTTGTGATAATCATGCTTGAAAAAAAACAAAGCAGGACAAGCGTAAGGCAAAGTCCGCGCTGCCCATGAACTTTACGGCAGACGATGTTTCCAAGCGCGCTGAAAAGACCTGTCCGCCTCCAGCCAGAAACGACCGCCATAAGCGAAAAAAGCGTCAGAAGCGTTCCGAAGTCGATGTACGAAATATATTTTGCGTCCGGCTTTACAAAGAGCATTGAAACGAGCGCGAGCAAAAACGTGATGCAAAATATAATTTCCTTTTTGCACCAGCTGAATATTTTTTGAAAGATTTTTCCTGCTGACATTTTTTACCTTTTCTTGATTTTGAAGATTTGAGCGATTCGTTGCAATTGTATCACAAATTGGTGTTTTGTGTTGCAAGACGGAGGCAAATGCGATAATGGAAAAATTACGAAATTTCAAATTTCACACCGAATTTTCTTGCATTTGTAATAATATTGTCTTATATTGTATGTATAAAATATTATTTTATTAATAAACTACAAAAATCGAGGACGAAAATGGCGGCAATAACGGTAAACGTGGAACAGAGCGACAAGGACACTTTCAGTTCAATCTGCGCAAAAATGGGAATGAATATTTCCACCGCAATCAATATTTTCATCAAGGCGGTGAACCGCACGCGGACAATTCCTTTTAAAATCAAAGCGGAAGAGGAATACAACGACGAAACTCTTGCAGCCTGCCAGGAAGCGCTAGACATAAACAGCGGAAAAATCAAGGCGAAAAGGTATGATTCCTTCAAAGAGGCGATGGCGGACATGGATTTATGTGTTGCTGAACCGAGTCCAGAATACAAGGCATGAGAAAATACAAACTTGTTCTGTCGAACTCGTTCAAAAAAGACTACAAACTCATAAAACGGCGGAACTATGACATAGACCTGCTTGATGAGGTCGTGGAACTTTTGCTTTCCGGCAAAAAACTTCCCGAAAAATACTGCGATCATCAGCTGAAAGGCAAGCTGAAAAAATTCCGGGAACTGCATATTCAGCCGGATTGGATTTTAGTCTACATAAAGAATAAGACGGAACTGATTCTTACGCTTTCAAGAACTGGAACTCATGCTGATTTGTTGAGAATGTAGGATGAAAGGGGGCGTTGCGGGGGATTTGCCCCCGCAGAAGGGGTAGCGGACAAGACAACAAAGCGGAGAGAATCGGAACTGCTTGCAGGGACGGTTCGTGGAGCGGCTTGGCTTGGGAGCGAGGGGAAGGCTTTCCCCTTCCATAATATTGTAACAATTGAAGTTACAGCAAAAATTTGGTAGAGTTTAAATATGAAGGTAAGCAGCAAATTTACGGTGGCGGTTCACACTTTGTTGTGCATTCACCGGTTCGGAAAGGAAACTAAAGTTACTTCGGATTTTATCGCAGGAAGCACGGGCGTGAATCCGGTTATAATCCGGCGGACGCTCATTTCTCTTAAGGCGGCGGGGCTTGTGAACGTTGCGGCTGGAACTGGCGGGGCGGAAATCATTGCAAAGCCGTCGTCGTTCACGCTTTTTGATATTTACAAGGCTTCGGGCAGCATGGAGGAAAATGTTTTCGGTTTTCACGAGCAGCCAAACCCGGCGTGTCCTGTGGGCGGAAACATTCACAGGATTCTCGACTCTCACCTTGCCGACGCGCAGAAGGCATTTGAGCAAAGCCTTGCAACGGTGAAATTTTCTGACCTTGTAAAAGAACTGGAAGAGGCGGAAAAAGCCAAAGCGTAGGCTCAAAACGCAAATAGATTTACTAAAGAACATTTAATAATCTATTGATAGATTATCCAAACAGGTCAGAAAATGACAATTTTAATAGAAGAAATAAAAAAATCTGAACGCTCCAAAAATCTTGTGGCGAATCTTATTGAAATTTGGGAAGAATCCGTTAGAGCAACGCACACGTTTTTGTCTGAAGCGGAAATCTTAAAAATCAAGGAATATGTTCCAGACGCGATTTGCAATGTTGAGTCGCTTTTGGTTCTGTTTGAAGATGATGAAGATTCTGGAAAATCAGTTTCTGTGCCGATTGGATTTATGGGAATCGAGAACAAAAAAATCGAGATGCTTTTTCTTTTGCCTGACGCACGCGGAAAAGGATTCGGAAAAATGCTTGTTCAATACGGAATTGAAAATTTTTCGGCGGAGGAAGTTACCGTGAACGAGCAGAATCCCAAAGCAAAAGGATTTTACGAACATCTCGGGTTCAAGACGTACAAGACAAGCGCGACCGACGAGCAGGGAAATCCCTACCCGATTGCGTGGATGCGGCTGTAAAACGCTTGCGGAATCAGGATTGAGAACTAAATTTCTATTCCTTTTTGCAAACTGTATGCTTCCTGAACTGCGGCTGCGGTTGCCACAAAACAAACAGCAAAAAGACTGAACCTCATATCGACAAATGGAAATGTCAACGGCAGCAGGAATAGCATAAATCCCGTGATTTTATTCATAACGGTATGCTCCGCAAGAAATTTTCTGTTGCGGACAAAACCTGATATGTTTCCAGCGATTTTTACGGCGGCAATTACGGCAGTCCATATCAAAGCCCATTTTGGAACATCTGCCGTCGGCAATATTTTTGCAAGGGCAGATAACACAAAAACAAGATCGGCGAAACTGTCCAGCCTCGAGCCAAATGGAGTGACGGAATTTGTCTTTCTTGCAACCGCACCGTCAATCATGTCTGTAATTCCGCCTGCCAGATACATGGCGTAAAACCAGAATGAAAACGCGGGAAATATCAGCAGCAATATGCTGAATACGATACGGAGGTTTGTTATTATGTTTGCGGCGTAGCGTTTCATTTTATAATTCTTTCCTTTTAAGTTCCGCCATTGCCGCGTAGTGAAGAATATCAAATTCTTCCGGAGCGATTTCTTCGAGCAGTTTTTTGTGTTCTTTTTCCCATTCGGAAATTTCTTCTTTTGAAAGCGACGCTCCGATTCCGCGGCACGCTTTTAATCTGCCGTTCCAGGTTTCGCGCGTAAAATGGACTTTCAGCGGATATTCCTCGTGGTGAACAAGTTCGAAATATTTGCTGTAGATTTCTGGAATCTGAATCGGATGGATTGTCTCGCGTGCGCCGCTCCAGTTCGGGCTGTATTTTAGAACGAGATTTTCGCTTGCTCCTGCGATTTTGTCCTCGAACGGAAGCCACGCCATGTAAAGAACGAGAATCCGTCCGCCGTTTTTCAGCATTTTGAAGAATTTTGGCGCGGTCGTCTCGTGCTTGAAATACCAGAAGCACTGGCACGCGGTGATAACGTCAAAAATTCCGTCCGGAAACCGCAAATCTTCGGTCGCGCTCACGAGATATTCAATGTTTTTTCCGACGGAAAGGATTTTCGCCTGCTCAATCTGCTCGTTTGAAATGTCCGCCGCCGTCCAGCTTGCGCCGTAATCGTAAAGGTTCCGCGGAAGAACACCAGTTCCTGTTCCGATGTCAAGCACTTTCTGACCTTTTGTGCAAAGTCCGCGCGCAACGATTTTGTCGTAAAATTCCTTCGGATAAATGTCTCTGTATTTTGCATAGTCGGCGGAAGTCCGTCCCCAGTCGAAGGCTTTTCCTTTGTCGATATTATCGTCTTTTATCAGCATTTTTTGTTTCTTTCATGCTGATTATAATAGGATTTTAGAGAAATTTCATACAACTTTTTTTAGCAAATTAATTTTTAGAAAGAAAAAACGTAGTAAACACCAGACAATAAAATCTTGACTTTTGTTTTGAGTGTCGCTATCTTTTTTATTGTAACAATAAAAGTTACAACATAAATCTTTTTCAATCAGGAGAATTTATGGAACTTTGTGAAGTGGCGGCTTATCTTGAAAAAGTCGGGCTGCAATATATGGCGACGGTCGGGCTGGACGGAAAGCCGAAGGTGCGGCCGGTTCAGTTTATGGTGGAACACGATGGAAAACTCTGGTTCTGCACAAACAGCAAAAAGTCGATGTACGCGGAGCTTGTGAAAAATCCGTGGATTGACTTGTGCGGCTCGAAGCTGCTTGAAAACGAGATTCAGACGGCATGGATTCGCCTGAGTGCGGAAGCGGTTTTTGAGGAGAATCTTGAGGTCAAAAAGATGATTATGGAAAAAAGCGCGATTGTGCATGAACTTTACGAAAACAACGCGGAGCATCCACTGTTCAAGGTTTTCTATCTTAAAAATATCAGGGGCAGCCTGAACAATCTTGGCCACGTGAAGGGCCTTTCTGAACGCACGGATTTTGCAAAGCTCGAGGAGTTTGAATTTTGAGATTTTTTGAACACTTGAAAAAAATGAAAAGCGATACGGCAAACGAAAAAGCGACTTTGACGGCAGAAGATTTTGAAAATGAAGAGATTCTAAAACTTCGTGAGATTTTGAATTCTGCGGAATATGTTGTAATCGGTGCGGGAGCCGGACTTTCTGCAAGCGCGGGATTTTCCTACAGCGGCGAACGGTTCAAAAAATATTTTTCGGATTTTGAGGCGAAATATCATTTTCACGATATGTATTCAGGCGGATTTGCAGACTTTGGCTCGCTTGAAGAAAACTGGGCGTACTGGAGCCGCTACATTTACATCAATCGCTATATGCGTGCGCCGGTTCCAGTTTACGAAAAACTTTTTGAGCTTGTGCGCGACAAGGATTATTTTGCAATCACGACGAACGTTGACCATTGCTTTCAAAAAGCGGGCTTCGACAAAAAACAGCTTTTTTACACGCAAGGCGACTACGGACTTTTTCAATGCTGCGTTCCCTGCCACAAAAAAACTTACGACAACGAAAAATTGGTGAGAAAAATGCTCGATTCGCAGGGATTCAAAATTGAAGAAAACGGGAACGGAAAAGACGGCGAACTAATTTTTCCGGAAAATTCTTTGAAGATGGAAATTCCGTCAAAACTTGTTCCGCGCTGCCCGGTCTGCGGCAAACCGATGTCGATGAATCTTCGCAGCGACGAGACTTTTGTAGAAGACGACGGCTGGAACGCGGCGGCAAAGCGTTATCAGGATTTTCTTGAAAAGCACAAAAACGCAAAGACGCTTTTTTTGGAGCTTGGCGTCGGCGAGAACACGCCGGGGATCATAAAATATCCGTTCTGGAATTTTGTCTACAAAAACAAAAATGCGTTTTATGCGGCGGTTAATATGGAAGAAATGGAAGTTCCTGCCGAAATAAAAGCGTGCTCAGTTCTGATAAAAGGCGATATTTTTGATATAATAAAAAAATTGAATATGTGCGGATAAAGCGAATATGTGCGAACTGCGAGATTTTGCTTCGCAAAACTCGTTTATTTAACGTGTGCGCTCTCGCGCACGCCTGCACTTCGTGGCAGGGATAGTAGTGGCGGCGTAACCGTTGTTTTGTGACGGTTGAGCTTGTCGAAACCAGAACAAAACAATGAAGTGCGGCTAGCACGGAACCACGGATAGCCCGATTTTTGCGGAGCGAAGCGAAGCAAAAAGCCACCCGAAAAAGTAAAAATCTGAAACAAATTCAAAAAGGAGCAAAAAAATGACAATACGAAGAGCGAACGAAAAAGACATTCCGAGAATTATTGATTTGCTGGGGCAGGTGCTTCAGATTCATGCGGACATTCGGCCGGACATTTTTATTCCGGGAACGACAAAATACACGGACGAGGAGCTTTCTGAAATGCTCAAAGACGAAACGAAGCCGATTTATGTTGCCGCAGACGAAAATGACGCTTGCATCGGCTACGCTTTTTGCCAACTTCGAGAACAGCCGTTTTCAAACAATATGGTTCAGTTCAAGTCGCTTTTTATTGATGATTTGTGCGTTGACAAAAGCACGCGAGGCCAGCATATCGGCGAAAAACTTTTTGAGCACGTGAAAAGCGAGGCGAAACGGCTTGGCTGCTACGAAGTTACGCTCAACGTGTGGGCGGGAAACACTTCGGCGGAAAAATTTTACGAAAAAATGGGACTTAAGACAAAAGAGCGGCAGCTGGAATATATTTTGTGAAGAGGAAAAGAGTTTGGATTTGGAATGACGGCAAGTTGCCGCTCGGTTTCGACAGGCTCAACCAGCGTGACGACTTCCAAAAAATTGATTGAAAATTAAAATCGAATCGGAAAAGACAAAATGACACAGACTGCAAGACGCGAATGGCTGATAAAATATCTTTTGAACGAGCCGGATTCGCCGGATAAATATAAAAACATCGAGATTCCGCCGCACGAAGACGAATCCGCGCAGAAAGATTTGCTGCGCTCGCTGATGAATGTGCGTCCGCCACGGCCGGTTTCAGAAGAATTTTTAGAAATTCAGGACGAATATTTAAAGGAACGCAACAGAGAGCGCGGAATCACCGATGTTGCCACGCTGAAAAATTTTCCGTCGGACAAAAGGCTTTTTTTGTGGCAGGGCGACATCACAACGCTGAATGCGGACGCAATCGTGAACGCCGCAAATTCCGCGCTGCTCGGATGCTTTGCCCCGCTCCACGCGTGCATCGACAACTGTATCCACACATTCGCCGGAATACAGCTTCGCCTTGCGTGCAACGAGATAATGCAAAAACAGGGCGCGCCTGAAAAAACTGGAGGCGCGAAAATCACGCCGGCATTCAATCTGCCTTCAAAATACGTTCTGCACACGGTCGGGCCGATAATCCGCGCCGCCGTAACCAAACGCGACAAAATCCAGCTCGCCTCATGCTATACAAGCTGCCTGAACCTTGCCGCGCAAAACGGACTTGAAAGCGTGGCGTTCTGCTGCATTTCCACAGGCGTTTTCAGATTTCCGCAGAAACTCGCCGCACAAATCGCAGTAAAAACCGTGAAAAATTGGCTCAACGAAAACAAAAATTCAACCGTAAAAAAAGTAATTTTCAACGTATTCGGAAACAATGATTTGGAGATTTACAGGGAAATTTTGGGAGAATGAAAAATGACCGTACAGGAACAGTTCAACTTGATTGCAAAGGAATACGACGAGAACCGCCGCAAGTTCATTCCGTGTTTTGACGACTATTACATTTCTTCGACGGATTTTGCCGCAAAGTCGCTACGCGCAAAGCCGAATCTGATTTTTGACCTCGGCTCTGGAACGGGGCTTCTTCCGTCGTTTTGGTTCAAGCATTTTCCGGGCGCGAAATATGTTCTTGTTGACCTTGCCGAAGAAATGCTTGCAGTGGCGAAAAAGCGATTTGAAAATCTTTCGAACGTGGAATACAAAATCCTCGATTATTCAAAGGAGATTCCGGCGGGAAAGCCCGACCTTGTGATTTCCGCGCTTTCGATTCATCATCTTGAACACGAAGTGAAGAAAAATCTCTTCAAAAAGATTTATGACGCTTTGGACGAAAACGGAACTTTTATAAACTACGACCAGTTCTGCTCGGAAGATTTGGAAATGAACAAAAAAATTGAGGAATACTGGACTGAGCAGATAAAATCTTCCGGGATTTCAGAAAAGGAATACGAACGCTGGCAGGAACGCAAAAAGCTCGACCGAGAATGTTCCGTGCGGCAGGAGACAAAATGGCTCAGACAAGCCGGATTCAAGCGTGCGGAATGTATTTATCTGAACAGAAAATTCGCGGTGATTTTGGCCGGGAAGTAAATATGGCTTAGGGATTGTAGTGGCACGCCATAGGCGTGTTCCGAAGCGTAGCGGAGGAATGGAGATAGCACGAAGTGCGTACGTAACCACGAAAAGCCCGACCTGCCGAAAGGCAGGGAAGCCCCAAAATAAGAGGAAACAAAAATGGCGACAACAAAAGAATACATCGATTTTGTGTGTGAACAGATTGAACGTTATGGCGATGTGCGGAACCGCAAGATGTTCGGCGAATATATGGCGTATCTGAACGAAAAGCCGGTTCTTCTTGTGTGCGACAACACGGTTTTTGTGAAAAAGCTGCCAGAAGTTGAGCCAGTTATGAATGAATTCAACGCGGAGTGCGGATTTCCTTACGACGGCGCAAAGGAGCATTTTATCCTCGACATTGAAACCCGCGAGCTTTTGGACAAAGTGATTCCGATTCTGGAAGAGATTACGCCAATTCCACGAAAAAAATGATAAATATTCAGGTGAAAAATGCTGAAAATACAAAGACTTATATTGCGAAAATGGACTGAATCTGACGCGGAAAGCCTGTTTGAATATGCGAAAAATCCGAACGTTGGACCGATTGCAGGCTGGCCTCCTCACAAAAGCGTTGAAGAAAGCAAAGAGATAATCAAAAACGTGCTGAACGGAGCGGAATGTTACGCCTTATGCGAAAAGGAAAACAACATCGCAATCGGGGCGGTGGAACTCAAGCTGAACGGACACACCGACATAACCGAACACGACGACGAATGTGAGCTCGGCTACTGGCTTGCGCAGCCGTTCTGGGGAAGAGGCTACATGCCCGAAGCCGCAGGAGAACTTTTGCGCCGTGCATTTGAAGATCTTGGCATGACAACAGTCTGGTGCGGATATTACGACGGAAACGCAAAGTCAAAACGCGTGCAGGAAAAACTGGGATTCGTCTTCCATCATACCTGCAAAGAACTTCCAGTTCCACTTTTGAATGAAGTGCGCGTCGGACACACAACCATAATGACAAAAGAACATTGGGAAGAAATTTATAAGAGAATGATTTAAAGCTGATATATTTGGAGGAAAAATGAACGGATATTTTGCACTTACGCCGCAGCTTGTTCAAAAGGATTTGAATGCGCTCGGAAAATACAAGACTGCCGATGTTGACCGGCTGATCCGCGGTTACGTCAAGAAAAATGCGGATGCCTCCCTACTCCGTGCTCACGTTTTGACGCAGCAGCAGTTTCACAGGATTTATTTTTATGTCAGCCTTGAGCAGATAAAAAATGTTGACGAGCGGATGGCATTTATCCACGAAAACCTGCTTTTTGCGGACTGGTGGCACACGGACGAGCTGATTGGCTACGTTGCGGATTTGGATTTTGAGGTGGCGCTGAAATATGCGGCTGAATACGTAAAATCAGAAGAGCCTTTTGTGCGCCGCTGGGGTTATGTGCTTTTCATTTCGCGGCTGGGACGAGAGCACGCGGAACAGCTTCTTCCGCTGATGAAAAACGACGGGCATTATTACGTTCAGATGGGCGAAGCCTGGCTTATTGCAGAGCTTGCCGTAACCGAGCCGGAAACCGTGCACAAATGGATGGCGACCTGCGGAATTGACTACAAAATCTGCGGCAAGGCGATTCAAAAAATCTGCGATTCTTACAGAATTTCACAGGATTGGAAAGAAAAGTTCAAGGAACTACGGGCGGGGCTGAAAAACTTGCGGTGAGTTCGGATGGGGAATTTGTTCTGTTCTTTGGAAAACTTGCGGCAGAGCTTGACAGAGAATCTCTGCATTATAACATTAAATTTTTAGGCTTTATATATAACAGTAGTAATAAAATACGTTATAATAATTTTACTGGAAGTGCCTGATTTCTAAGGCGGCGTCTCCCAAAACTCAATCGGCTTTGCCGAAATTTGATGATGGGAGGACTTGCGTATGACTTTAGAGCTTGTTTTGGCAGTAGTGGCAATTATAAATTGCATCACTGCTGTCGCAAGTGCAGTTATCGCAACCCTTTCTTACCTTAAAAATAAGAAGAGTTAAAAAGTAAAGCCGCCAAGTCCTGAACCCACTTTGACGGCTTTATAACCAAAAACGAGGAGACGACCGACAAAAATCGGGCATTTCTTTTATTTCAATATACTACAGAAAAATGATTACGTCAAACAATTCTGCTGTTGGTGCAGCAAATATAGCTTAGGGATTGGAGCACCTGCGAAGCAGTCCACCGCAAGCGAGCGAAAACCGCAGGTTGGAGCGAGTGCGGAGGATGAGCGGATAGCGAAGTGCGGAACGCCCGACGGCGGCGGCCGGAATGTAACGAAGTGAAATGCAGGCAGCCGACGGAAGCCCCTGAGGACAAAAAAATCTGTCATTGACAAAAACTAATGTAACTAGTTTAATATGTGGAAAAAATTTGGAGGCAAGAGGAAAAATGAAAATTCTTGTAATCAACTGCAGCCCGGTAAAAAACGGTGCGACCGCGGAAATTGTGAAGATGGTTTCTTCGTTCGTGGACAAGGGCAATGAGGTTCGCGCGGTTTGCATTGACGACTACGAGATAAAATTGTGCCGGGGCTGCAGGAAATGCCACGAGACCGCGGAATGCCCGATTTTGGACGACACGAAAAAACTGATGGCGGAATATGAATGGGCGGACAAAATTGTTTCCGTTTCGCCGTCGTACTGGGCGGACATTCCGGGACAGTTCAAGGTTTTTATCGACAGATGCACGCCATGGTGCAACACCCACGAGCCTCACGCAAAAATTCCTGGCGGCAAAAAGGGCTACACAATCGCGCTCAGAACCGGGCCTTCAATGCCGGAATGTGAAAAAATAATCGGCAGCATCGAGCATTTTTACGGTCATCTTGAGATTGAGCCGAGCGGAAAACTCGGACTTTGCAAAGTTGAACACAAGGAAGATGTTGCGGCACACGCGGAGGAGATTCGGGAATTTTGCGAGGGGATTTGCCTTTAATAAAGCAACACGGGAGAGAACTCTATGAAAAATCTGAATGAAATGAAAATGCTGCAAAAAGATTTTGTCGAGCATTTGCGTGTTTTGACTGAAAAATATATTTCGAGTTTGGAAAAGTCAAAAATTCAGACAATCCTGCTAAGCGGTTCTGTGGCTCGCGGTGATTATTTTCCGGGAAAACTTGGCGGATATGTAGACTTGATTGTAATGACAAAAGAACCGAATTTCGACAAGAATACAATTTTTGGAAAAAATATAGAGCCAGAAAATGGTCAATTTTGGAATCAAAGATTTTGTATTATGAAAATGATTTGTTTTCAAAAGAACTTGGCAAAATCAAGGAACTAAAAAAAACAGAACTGAAATCATATTTTGAAAAAACTATTTTTGAAATTGAGCAGCTTACCGGAGAATATGTTTGCGACAAATGGTTGCGCCGTGCGGCTTATGTTCAGCTTCATGAAAATCTTAACAAAGCCATAGAATTGGGAATTCGCTGTTTATATTACATAAATGAAAGCTACGCTGCACCTGACAATCGCTTAAGTTATTACACTTATTCTTTTGAAAAACTGCCGAAAAATTATGAAAGAATGATGAAAATGCTGATGAAACAAAACATTTCTAGCCGACGTGATTTTTTCAGAAGAAAAGAACTTTTTGAAAAGGAATTTTTAAACTGGTTAAAGGCGGAAAACAAATGCCAACGCACGAATCAAAATTCGGAGTAAATTTCGTAAAATTCATTTTATAATCACCGTAATCTAAAATTGTGATTGCCGCGAACAAATAGTAAAATGATGATAAAATGAGAGGTATCCGATATGCAATATGCAATAGAATTGTATTATGACATGGAAGCGGAAGAAAAATTATATGCCTTATCAAAAAAGGTTGCAGATGCGAAGTTAAGTACAAAGTTTATGGAATGGAAAACCCGCCCGCATCTTACATTAGCTTGTTTTAACGATGTGGACGAAGAAAACTGTATAATACGATTAAAAAAGTTTGCCAAAAATCATACACAAATGCCTGCATATATTGCGTCTATTGGAATGTTTACCGACACAAAAACAATTTTTGCATCGCCTATGATGAATGACGAAATGTATAGATTTCAAAGAGAATTGCATGAGTGTTTACATGATTTTGATACAAAAGACTGGGAATGGTACTGCCCAAATAGTTGGATGCCACATTGCACGTTGGCACTTACCAACGAAGATAATGAAGAAGTTTTTTATAAAGCCAGCGATCTGATTTTGCATGAGTTTGAAAAAATAAGCGGAAAATTTGTATCAATAGGATTAGTAAAAATAACCTTCCCTGTAAAAGAAATTTTCACCGTTGAATTAAATGCATAACTTCGGCTTGTATATAAAATCTTCAATGAACAAAAATTTTTGAACTAGTTAAAGACGGAAAACAAACTATGAAAATAGAATATCGACAAGCAACTCCACAAGACGCAGAACTTCTAGTTCAAATTTACAACGCCGCGTTTTACAGCGACTATCTGAAATACGGTGAATGTCCGGGCTATGGAAAAACGAAGGAAATGCTGGAAGAATCAATACGAAAATATCCGAAGTTTGTTATTTTGTGCGGTGACGAAGCAGTCGGCTGCATTTCCTGCAAGGAGCTTGAAAAAAACGTCTACGAGATTGGAAACTTGTGCATCACTCCGGAGTTTCAGGGAAAAGGCTTGGGCACGCGGGCAATTCAGTTTGTAAAAACTTTCTATAAAAACTGGAAGAAATTCACTTTGGTAACGCCCATCGACAAAACTGAAAACGTAAAGTTCTACACGCAAAAATGCGGATTCAAAATCGTTTCCACAGAAAAAAACGGCAACGTTAGACTTGCAAGATTTGTTCTGGAAAGATAAAGTTGGATTTTGGAACTAAGAAAAAATGCTTGAAGTAAAATTTTATGATAATGCGGATGACAACTTGTTGAAATTCGCCGTGATTATTTCAAAATCAAACGGAAAATGGGTGTTCTGCAAACACAAAGAAAGGCAAGCCTATGAAATTCCCGGCGGACATCGCGAAAAAGGCGAATCAATTTTAGAAGCCGCAAAACGCGAGCTAAAAGAAGAAAGCGGAGCCGTAGATTTTACAATCAAACCCGTCTGCGCATATTCCGTCAAAGGAAAAACAAGAGTAAGCGAAAACGCAGATGACGAAACATTCGGAATGTTGTACGTCGCCGACATTCACTCCTTTGAAGAAATCCGCAGCGAAATAGAAAAAATAATTCTTACAGATGAACTGATTGACAACTGGACATATCCACTGATTCAGCCTAAATTGATACAGGAAGCGCAAAAAAGAGGATTTGTATAAATTCTCTCTGACTTTTTACGGAAGGAGATGAAAAATTGGTTCGGGAAATTTATGAAAACGAGTTGAATGAGCTTTTGGAATTGTATCTGCACCTGCACGAGGATTCTGTTCCAACGATGTCGGAGCATTTGAGCAAAATCTGGAAAACCATCGTTCAGGACAAAAATCATCATATCATCGTAAATGTCGTGGACGGAAAAATCGTTTCTTCCTGCGTGTGCGTTGTCATTCCGAACCTAACAAGAAACGTGCGACCTTATGTCTTTATCGAAAACGTCGTCACGCACAAAGACCACCGCGCAAAAGGCTACGCGACCGAATGTCTCGACTTCGCAAGGCAAATCGCCAAAACCGAAAACTGCTACAAAATGATGCTCCTCACCGGCTCAAAAAAGGAATCCACCAAAAAATTCTACGAACGCGCCGGCTATAACAGCAGCGACAAAACCGCGTTCATCCAGTGGCTTGAATAGCAGCTTTAAAATTATGCAAAAAAATTACAAAGATTTTTATCAGGAGAGCCCAAAATGCAAATAGAATACAGACGGCTTACAGAAAATGAACTGGACACTTTTATCGAAATGAGAATAAATCAACTTCGGGAAGAAGGCGCAAAGGAAGACATTGATTTGCGGCCTGCACTAAAAGATTATTATCTCCGTCATCTTGCGGACGGAACTTTTATCTCCTGGCTTGCGTTTGACGGAGAAAAAATTGTGGGAACAAGCGGAATGTCCTTCGTGGAAAAGCCACCGTACTTCGCATGCCCAAGCGGAAAAATCGGGCTGCTTTCAAGCATGTTCACAAATTCGGATTACAGAAGAAAAGGAATCGCAAAGGAACTTTTAAGCCGCGTCGTAAAAGAAGCAAAAGACTTCGGCTGCGGAACAGTTCAGATAACGGCATCCGACATGGGCGTAAAACTGTACACAGATTTCGGTTTTGTACATAACGAAAATTTCATGCAGTACAAGCTGTAAAATCGGGCAAACAAAATACACATGATGAAATATTCAAAATAATTTATGAAGGTAAAACAATGAACAACACGCTCGTAATTTACATTCACGGAAAAGGCGGAAACGCTGATGAAAGCGAACATTACAAAAAACTTTTTGCAGGTTGCGATATTGCCGGCTTTGACTACAAAAGTGAAACACCTTGGGATTTTAAAGACGAATTCTTGAACTGGGCGGAAGAAAAATTTTACAATTACAAAAACGTGATTCTTGTTGCGAACAGCATAGGCGCGTATTTTTCGATGAACGCGATTTCACGAATTAATGAAGAAATTGACGAAAAAGGAAACAGACAAAACAAAATCACCGCAAAAATAAGCAAGGCATTTTTTATCTCGCCAATTGTGAACATGGAAAAACTGATTGGCAACATGATGACTTGGGCTAACGTAACTGAAAATCAGCTTAAACAAAAGAAAATTGTAAACACGGACTTTGGTGAAAACCTTTCGTGGGAATATCTGACCTACGTCCGAAAAAATCCGATTGAATGGGAGATTCCGACTGAAATCCTTTACGGCGAACACGACAACCTCACTTCGCTTGAAACTGTTTCAGAATTTGCGCGCGCCCACAACGCAAATCTTACCGTGATGAACGGTGGCGAACATTGGTTTCACACAGATGAGCAGATGAAATTTTTGGATGGCTGGATTGAAAAAAGATTAAAAGAATCAAAATGAACGAAAACAACATTTGAAAAATCACGAAAAAATAAACTATAGGAGAAAGCATGAAAATCATCGAATACTTCACATCACAAGACAAGGCGCATTGGCTGGAAGAAATCGCGAAAGCTGACTGGGGTGCGGCAAAATTCCTTTATCAGCTTTTGAGCGAAGGCAAATTGAAGGAAACGCTTGGCGATTCCGCGCTTGTTCCGCTTTTGACCGACGGCGAAAAACTTGTTTCGTTCTGCACTTTTGCGCCGCTCGATGATGTTCAGCCAACGGAACTTACTCCTTGGATTGGTTTTGTCTACACCACGCCCGAATACCGCGGTCACCGTTACGCAGGCGAGCTTTTGAACTGGGCGGAAAGCGTTGCAACCGTCATGGGACACAAAGCCGTCTATATTTCAACAGACCATATCGGGCTTTACGAAAAATACGGATATGAATTTTTCAAGACGGCAAAATCAATCGATGGAGAGGAAACGAGAATCTACCGCAAAGAACTTTCCGCGGACGGCGAGGAAAAACAGAAGCGCCTGGAAAACGGCGGACGTTGGAAGGCAGAAATCGTAGCCGCGGCAAAACATGGCGTTGACATGACAGCAATCTGCGGACTTTCGTGCGCCCACTGCTTTTTGGGCGAATGGTGCGGAGGCTGCCGCTCGGTGTTCAACTGCTGCTCGTTCGGCACGCTGTTTCCCGGCGGAAAATGCCCGAACGTAAAATGCTGCGAAGAAAAAAATCTTGACGGCTGCTTTGACTGCCCGGAACTCGAAAATTGCGAAAAAGGATTCTACACGCCAAGCAACGACGGAGCCACCGCAAGCAAGGCACAGGCAATCTTCATCCGCCGGCACGGAAAGCAAGCGCACCGCAAAGTTTTGGACAACCTGCACAAAAAATACGAGTTCCAAAAAATGCAGGAAATCCTCGGACAGAGCGTGGAAGAAGGAATGAGAATTTTGGAAGAGAGTTTGTAGATGAAGTGAACGGCTTAGGGATTGGAATGGCACGCCGCAGGCGTGTTCCGAAGCGAAGCGGAGGAATGGAGGCGAAAGCCGTAACCACGCAAAGCCCGACCTGACGAAAGGCAGGGAAGCCCCAAATAAAAAATCAAAAAATAATTCGCAGGAAAATCAAATGATTCTGAACACTGGAGCAAGGACAGATACTGTTCAATATTTTTCGGCTTGGCTTTTGAAGCGTTTTGAGGAAGGTTTTGTTTATGCGCGGAATCCGCTTTTTCCGAACAAAGTTACGCGTTATGAGCTTTCTCCAGAGAAAATTGATGCGGTTCTTTTCTGTTCAAAAAATTATGCGCCGATTCTTCCGAGAATTCGGGAAATCACTTCAAAATACAGAACATATTTTCATTACACAATCACTGCCTACGGAAAGGATATTGAGCCTGGAGTTCCGCCGATTGAAGAGAGCGTAAAAACTTTGGCAGAGCTTTCAAAGATTGTGGGAAAAGAAAAAATCGCCTGGCGATACGATCCGGTTCTGCTCACGCAAAAATACACGATAGAAAGGCACGCGCAGACATTCAGGTGGCTCTGCAAGAAGCTTGCACCGCACATTGACCGCTGCATTTTCAGTTTTGTTGAAATTTACAAAAAGCTTCAGGTGAATATGCCGGAACTGATTCCGCTTTCAGAATCCGACATGAACACTCTGGCGGAAATTCTTGGAAAAACCGCGAAGGAATTTGGAATTCGTATTCAGACTTGCGGAACAAACGGAGATTTTTCAAGATTCGGAATAGAAAAATCCGGATGTGCAACGCTGGAAATTCTAGGAAAGGCAAATAACTGCGAATTCCGAAAGCTGAAGCATAAAGGATTGCGAGCCGGCTGCCATTGCATAGAAAGCCGCGACATTGGAGCTTACGACACGTGTCTGAACGGCTGCAAATATTGCTACGCGAACAAAAATCCGCAGAAAGCGCACGAGAATTTTAAGTTTCACAATCCTGACTCGCCGATTCTTTTTGGGGAAATAAAACCGGAAGACACAATAATCCAGGGAAACCAGCAGAGTTTTTTGAAAAAGGAATTTTTACAAGGTGAACTGTTTTAACTAAATTTTAGGCAAAATAAATCGAGAAAAAATGTTTGAAGAAATTCTCTGGGTAATTTCTATTGCCGGCAAACGGAATTATTCCGCGAACCAAAATCACTTGTTTTCTTCACACGGAAAAATTCCGAAAGTCGAAAAACTCTTTTGCCAACAATCGGAATAGTTCCGCAAGCCAAAATTGTTTGTAGGCAACAATCGGAATAATTCCGAAAGGAGAATTTGTTTATAGTCGTTAAACGGAATCATTCCGAGAGCAGAAATTGTCTTTAGACAATGAATGGAAAAATTCCGAAAGCCAAAAAAGTCTTTTGTCAACAATCGGAATAATTCCGAAAGACAAAATAACATCAAATCGTCTTGCGGAATTTTTTTTTCACTGAAAACTTTCTGCCTCTCATCAAACATCAATAATCCGCCTCAAAAAGTCCATGCTTTATGCAGTAAGCGTAGATTCTGCATTTTCCAGCGTTCTGAAATCTTGCCTCGGCGTTCTGTTCCGGGTACATTTTTACAAGTTCCACGGAATCCAGGCGGACGCAGGCGAACCAAGAAATGTAATGCGTTTTTGTCATCTCGTGGTTCATGCACACAAAAATCTCGTCGCCGTCTTTCTGCACAATGATTTTGTGGTTTTCTGAATTTTCTGTTTGCAGCGGCTCGTTTTCAAGCTCAAGCGGAGGAAGCTGAATCCCGCAGCAGCTGACGCAGGCTTTTCCCACGCTGAAAATTGTGTTTCCGCAGACCGGGCAGACGTAAAAATTTGACTTGGAAAGATTCGCTGCTCTGTTGCCGTTTTCAATTTCCGTACCGGAAAAAAGTTCCGCAACAGAAACTTCAAGTATTTTTGCAAGCGGCTCAAGAAAAATTATGTCGGGAAATCCGCGCCCGGTCTCCCACTTTGAAACCGTCCTATCGCTCACGCCCAGAAAATCCGCAAGCTGGCTTTGAGTCAATTTCAGTTTTTCACGGAGCCGCTTTATCACAGAGCCCGTAACATATTGATTCATATCATCACCTCGAAAAACAATTTAAGACGTCTTGAAAGCAGTCTACATCATTTTTCGCCGACAACCTACATACTTATCGTAGAGAGGAATTTTGTCATAATAAAGCTTGAGCAGACAATCTAAATTTTACGGAAAATCTCCTTTCACTTGACAAAACAAAACTCTGCCGTTATAAAATAACTAATTCAATTAGTTATTTATCTTTTCATGGAGGAAATTATGCCGCGTGCGGGTCTTACAAGGGAAAAAGTTATTGAGGCGGCGGCTCAGCTTGCGAACGAGCATGGCTTGAGTTACGTTACAATCACGACGATTGCCGAGCATTTTGGAATTAAAAAACCGTCGCTTTACAACCACATTGAAAGCCAGGAAGACATCCAGAAGTCGCTGATGATTTACGGCTGGACGCACGGAATAGAGCCACTTTCCGAGAAAATCCAAACTGACGATGCGCACGAGGCTTTGCGCCAATATGCAAATCTCTTCTATAAATATGCGATTGAAAATCCCGGCGTTTTTGAGGCAATGCTCTGGTACAACAAATACGAAAGCCCGGAGCTTGTTCAGGCGACCGAAAAACTTTACGATTTCTTTTTTGCCCAAACCGACAAACTGAAAATCAGCCGGGAATCCGCGAACCATCTTTTGCGGACATACCGCGCGTTTTTGGAAGGATTTTCGCTTCTGGTGATTCACAATTCGTTCGGAAACCCGATTTCAATTGAAAAAAGTTTTGAACTTTCGCTCGATGTGATGATAAAAGGAATGGAGCAGTTTGAAGCGAATGTGCGTTAGGGATTGTAGTGGCGGCGTAGCCGTTGTTTTGTGCGGTGATTGAGCTTGTCGAAATCACCGTGCGAAACAATGGAGCGGCAGCGCAACCACGCAAAGCCCGACCCGAACGAAGTGCTTGCACGCAGTGAGGGTAACGCCCAAATTAAAATTCAGGAGAATGTAAGAAAATGTGTTTTATTTGCGACAGAATCAAAATGATAAAAAATGCTCAGAATCCGTATTTTGTAAAGGAGCTGCAAACTGGCTATGTTGTTATTGGCGACAACCAGCATTTTTATGGATACACGCTTTTTCTGTATAAAAATCACGACAAGACGGAGCTTTTTCAGCTTGAAAAGGCGGAAAAGATGAAGTTTTTGGAAGAAATGTCGATTGTTGCGCAGGCGACAGCAAACGCATTCGGGGCGGAAAAAATGAACTACGAGCTTTTGGGAATGGGCGATGCGCACTTGCATTGGCATTTGTTTCCGCGAAAAACCGGCGACATTGAAAATTACGGAAACAATGGAAAAGGTCCGGTCTGGTGGTATCCGATGGAAAAAATGTACAGTGATGAAAACCGCCCTTCGGAAGATGAACTTAAAACGATGAAGGAAAAACTTTTGCACGAACTTGATAAGATTCTTTTGGAACAGAAATAAGACGACGGTTGCGATGATTGAGTTTGTCGCCCAGAGACGCGAAACAACCAAAACACCTGGAACACAAAAAAAAACAAAGAAAACAACGGAGGAAATCAAAAATGCCAAGACCGCAGAACAAAGCCGACCTGCTCGCGCTTGCAGAAAAAAATTATGACGAGCTGGTAAAATTTATCGGTTCGATGAGCGACGCTGAGAAAAACACGCCGTTCGACTTTTCTTCGCTGAACAAAAAGGAAGCGCACTGGAGCCGCGACAAGAATGCACGCGATGTGATTTGCCATCTTGTTGAATGGCACAGGCTGCTTTTGAAATTCGTTGCTGAAAACATGAAGAACGGAAGCGGCGGAAAATCTACGATTGTGTACCAGTTTTTGCCCGAACCGTACAACTGGAAAAACTACGGCGACATGAACCGCGCAATCTGGCAGAACTGTCAGAATCTTCCGCTTGAAAAAGCCCTTTCCGACTTTGCCGAGTCGCACAAAAAACTGATGGAACTTGCAGAATCTTTTTCCGACGATGAACTTTTTGCGAAAAAGCATTTCGCCTGGACAGGAACAACGAACCTCGGTGCATATTTTATAAGCACAACCAGCAGTCACTACGACTGGGCACTAAAAAAACTGAAGACGCACAGAAAGATTGTTTTAAGATAAAACATTAATACTGCCAGCCGATTCCGATAAAAATCTCGTAGGCGGAAAGGCTGCTTCTCCAGCTTGTGTCATACGCGCTTCCCGGAATTTTTGAAAAAATCAGGTTGCCGAAATCCAAGCCCAAGCTTGCGCGCACAACGATGCTTTTCCATTTTTCAGGATAAACCAGAACTTCAAAGCCGCCGGAATACCAGCCGTCTTTCGGGCTGAAAAACCTTTCGGTAATGCTGTTTTTTGTTAATGCCAAATCCACAAACGGCGCGAGCTGCACTTCAAATCCAAAATCTTTTATGCGTGAAGTTTCTTTTGGACGGACTGAAAAAAGATGAAACGGAAAATCCAAGTTCACGCAAAAAGCAGTCGGAACGTAAAGGAATCTGTCCGCAAGATTTTTTGACGAAAGTTCCGGCGTGTCTCTGATTCCGCGCAAAAAAGTTCCAATCGGACGCTCGTTTTTATCCTGAAAAAAATTCAGCTGAGAGGCGATTCCGAATTTTTCCCAAGCCTTGAATGCGTTCACATGCATCGAAAAATACGGAACAAATTCATTTCGCCTAAAATCAAAGCCGCTTCCGCCGTCAAAAATCGCGCTGATTCCCTGCCGGAAATTTCCGAGCCAGTCAACGCGGCCGAATTCAAAAGAAAGTCCAGTTTTTGCAAGCGGAGAAGAAAGCTCCGTGTCGTCAAAATTAAGCTCGCGGTCGCTCCAGCAGTAAAAAAAATCAGCATAAGGCGAAAGCGTTGAATCCGCAAAATTCAATTTTATCGGAAGCGAGACTTTCGCATATTCTGAATAAAAAAGGTCGTTTCCAAAAAGCGCATGCTCCTCGTCGCCCCGCACAAAACCTTGCGAAAAATCCAGAACAAGCTGGCGCATTTTATTTTTTTCAAGCGGAAAAACAAACGAAAGCCCGGCGTTTATGTCATAAGAAGGAACCGGAGAGTCAAAAGTGAACTTTACAGAACTATCTGTAGTCGCGAAAATCCCGAACGACTTGTAAAAAATCGGATAATTGAAATTCAGCGCAAATCCGGTGTTGAAAATTTCAGGCGCAAACGAAGAAAAATCAGAGATTCCGCCAAAAACTTCACCTTCAACCTGCGTAATTGTGCCGCGGAAATTGTCATCGCGCATTTTTATTTTTAGAACCGCGCCGTCGTTCGAGCTATACTTTGGATAAGGCAAAAGCAGAAAATGCTTTGAATCTTCCGTACGGATTTTAAGGTGAATCGGAATCGGAGACAAACGTTCAGACATGCTGGAAACCGCAAGCGAAATCGAATCAGCCGAGTTTGAAGCCGCCGCATCAGAAGCAAGAATATCAGAAACCGCTAGATTTTCTGCACTAACATTCGATTCCGCCTGCAATGGGTTTTCTTCAATTTCAATGCTCACGTCAGAAAAAATCCGCAGATTCAAAAGCCTCGTTTTGCAGTCGGCAATATATGCGTCAAGCTCCTCTTTTGAAGAAAAAATTTTTTCCGTATCAATCAGAACTTCGTTCCGCAAAAACTTTTCCTGCGTCTGCCCGGAAATTTCGTAGTCAACTTTTTCAATTTTAAAAGTTTGGGAAAACAAAGAACCGAGCGCAACGCAAAAAAATACAAAACCAAAGAAAATATTCTTTTTCATATTTAAAATGTATCAAAATATCTTTAAGTGAAAGTAAACAAAATTTAAACTTTTTATAAACAAATGGCATTGCCTTTACATTTTACTTTCTCACCTTGTATTTCAAAAGCACCGTGTCCTTTTCAAGCCGCTCAACGTCCAGAAGTTCCAGCGAAACCGGATTTCTATTCTGCGCTCTGCCATCAAAACTTGCTGCCCAGCCTTCGCGCCCGTCAATTCCCGCGCCGAACATCATTTCAACATCGTCAATCAAGCCCGCGTCCAGGAACGAGCCGTTTATGTGTCCGCCACCGGTAATCACGGCTTTTTTCACGTCGAACACATCTTCCAAAACCGCAACCGTCTTTTTCAAATCGATTTTTTCCGCGCCGCACGCGATATACGAGATTTTTTTTAACTTCAGATAATCCAAATATTCCGCGCTCGCCTTTTCGCTCGTCACAACAATCAGCGGCTTTCCGTCAACAAGGTTCGTGTTCCAAAGCAGAGTTCCCTTCGTGTCCATGCAAACCTGATAGCCTGCCGCATTTTCCGCCTTAAAAAAAGTCTCGCCACACGCACAGTAATTTTTCGCTTCAAAAACGCCGCTTTCCGCATAATGCCTCGCGTTCGTCGTCTTTCCGTTAATCTGCGTAAAATCCCCGAACGACGCAAGGTGCGTATAATAAGCCTTCGCCTCCGGGTCGATTTTCTCGGTCATCGCGCAGTCAATCCGCCCGTCAAGGCTCGCGTACATAAAACAGATGATTTTCATATTTTCTCCTAAAATCAAAATTTTCTTCTATATAATATTTGGGGCGTTCCGGCCGCTTTGGTTTCGATAAACTCAACCGCCGCGACCGTCGGGCTTTTCAGGGCTACGGCTTTCGCCTCCGACCAAACGCAAGCGTTTGTTTTCGCGCATTTTTTCAAAATGCTCTCACCCTTCCAATCCCTAACGCGAGATTTCAATATTCCAGCAGTCTGCCGTAATCGTTCCAGTCGCCGAACATTTTTCCGTTCTGCGAGTTCAAAATCAGCTTTTCAAGCCGCATTTCAAAAACCTTGCGGTCTTTTTTCTTGTCGCGCTGAATTGAATCGATTCTTACACGCTGATACAAGGCCGGAAATCCGCAGAAATTTCTCCATGCGTCAAGATTTTCCGAAAAAGCCTTTGCGATTTCAGAATCAATCACAAATCCGCTTTCGCTCATGTCCGGCAAAACCGCGCGCCCGAAATCCGTCATAAGGCCGAGCTTTTCAAGACGGCGGCAACGCTCCTTGTTCAGTTCCGACCACGGACTTTTCGCGCTTCTTGGCGTGAACCGCTGCATATCAACACCGCCGATATTTTTGTGGGTCGTGTCAATCCAGCCGAAGCAAAGCGCCTCCTCAACCGCGTCCAGATACCAGACGCAGCCCGCAGGAGGATTTTTTCCTTTCTTCGCAACAATCCAACATTCGCTTTCCGTTCCGTGATTTTCCAAAAGCCATTTGCGGAATTCAGCTCGTGTTCTGATGTCTAAAATATTCTTCGCTTCCATTTTTCCGTTTTTCTGCCATAATTATTTTACAAAGCCAAGATTTCCGCCGCAACAAAGCAAGAAAATCTAGCTACAGTCAGAATCCAGAGATTTTATTCCCCGAGTTTTCCGTATTCCTCGTCGCTCACAGGCTCAAGCCATTCGTTGGAAGTTCCTTCGCCAGCTGGTTCAAAAGTGATGTGGCTGAACCAGCTGTCTTTTTTCGCGCCGTGCCAGTGCTTAACGTTCGCAGGAATCACAACCACGCTTCCGGCTTCCATCGAAACCGCCTCTTTTCCCCATTCCTGATACCAGCCGCTTCCCGCCGTGCAAATCAGAACCTGACCGCCGCCCTTCTTCGCGTCCGTGAGCGGCTTCAAAAACGACTGCCCGATAAAATACTTCGCAAACGCGTCATTCGGCGCACCAACTCCAAACCTGTCGATTTTTGAAAATTCTTCTTTTGTCATATTTCCTCCATTTTCTTCTATTTCTACCAGTTCTCATATCTTTTCCCGGTGTTTATTTTTGCAATCTGTGCCATCTCATCATCGGTCAGAGAAAAATCCCATACATCGTAGTTTTCCGCAATGTGCTTCGGATTGGAACTGCCGGGAATCACGATGAATCCGCTTTGAATGTGCCAGCGTACAATCACCTGCGCGGAAGTCTTTTTGTGGGCGGCGGCGATTTTTTTAATCACCAGATTTTCAAGGCTCTGCTTTGTGTGGCCGCGTCCGCCGAACGGATAATAGCTTTCAAGCCGGATTCCGTATTTTTTGCACCAATCGCGGAGTTCCGTTCCCTGATAAAAAATGTGATTTTCATTCTGAATCACCGCAGGCTTGATTTCAAAATCGCGGACAAAATGCTCAACTTCGCGCGCCGTGTAAAAGTTCGAAATTCCAATCGAGCGGATTTTGCCTTCCTTGCACGCTTTTTCCATCGTGCGATAAACTCTGTCGTCGCTGCTTCCGTGCTGATGGAGAAGGCATAAGGCAATGTAGTCAACACCGAGCTTTTCAAGCGAATCTTCAATATCCGCCGCAGGATCAGCCGTCCACGGAACAAGTTTTGTCGTAACGAAAATTTCGCCGCGTGTGCAGATTTTTTCCGCAACCGCACGTTTTATCGCTCTGCCAATGTCCGCCTCGTTTCCGTAATATTTCGCGGTGTCAATCAGACGCACGCCTGTTTTGAGCGCGGAATAGACGGCATTTTCGCAGGTTTCGCCAGTTAAAGTCCAAGTTCCAAGCCCTGCAACCGGCATTTCGTAGCCGCTGTTCAGCTTTACAGTTCTTTCATTTTTAACCGCTGATTTTTCGGATTCTGCCGAAAGAACCGCGCATGCCACCAAAAAACTTCCAATAATCAAAAGAGATTTTTTCATAAGATTTTCCGCCTTTTTGTCATTGCCTTGCGCGACAAGGCAATCTTTGCTCACTACAGGAGATTATCCAGTCAAGCTGGATAATGACAGTAAATTCTCAAATCGGATAATGACAACTTTCTCCGCTTATTTCAGTCCGATTTTTTTGAGCCATGAAGAAACGTCCGCTGTCTGCGCATGAGCCTGACCGATTCCTTCAAGAGTTTTTGCGCCCTTGCTCAGGTCTGAAATCCGCCGCAAAGTTGAATCGCGTCCGCTCGACCAGTAAGTGCAGAACGGAACAACAGTTTTTCCGCGCAAGTCCGTCTGCAAAAGAAAGGTTTCAACAGGATTTGCCATATCGTTCGACCAGACAGGAGTTCCCACAAAAATCACGTCGTAGCCAGAAAGATTCGGAAGCGCAGCAAGCTCGCGGTGAACGCCGTTTTTTATGTCCGCCTTTGACTCTCGGTCGCACTCGTTCATGCTTTTTGAGTACGGAACTTTACATTCAAGCCGGAACAAATCTGCGCCGCTCTCGCTTGCAATCCGATTCGCAAGTTTTGCGGTTGTTTCGGTAAGGCTGTAGTAAACGACGAGCTTTTTTGAATCAGAAAGAGATCTTGCAGAAGCCGCACCAACAGATTCAGACTTTTTGAAAGAAAAAACGCTTCCGTTGGAAAGATTTTTCAGAGCGTCGCAAGCTGATTTGTCCGCAAATTCTCCGATTTCAATGGCCTTTGCAGAACCGATGCTGTGGTCGTCGTAGGCAACGGAAATCGCCTGAAAATTCAAGTTGTAGTAGACGCGACCGGCGTTGTAAACGGAAGTTGCCGCGTCATTTTTTCCGTAGTCGAGCGCGGTGTAGCTGTAAAACTCGAAGCCGCCGTATTTTGTCATCGAAAGGCTTTTTCCGATTACGGCTTTTGTGAAAGTTTCGGCAGTTTTGTTTGAGGCAAGATTCAGCTCGTAGGATTTTCCGCCGAATTCAATGTTCATTTTTTGCGGCTGTGCAAAAATGCCGACAGAAGCAAAAATCGCAAGTAAAAGTGAAATCAGTTTTTTCATATTTTTCTCCAAATGGCGCTTAGGGATTCGCAAACCTTCGGTTTGCTGCGAGATTTTGCTGACGCAAAACTCGGTTATTTTACGTGTGTGCAAAAAACGCACAACCTAAGCCAAAGGCTTAGGGATAGTAGTGGCGGCGTAGCCGTTGCGGAACGGAGCAAGGCGAAGTGAAGCAATGGAGGCGAAAGCCGAAACCACGAATAGCCCGACGGTGGCGGCCGGAATGTAACGAAGTGAAATGAAGACCGCCGCCGGAAGCTCCGCAAACCTAACGGTTTGCTACCGAGTTTTCTTACGAAAACTCGCGCAACAATCGGAACTACAAACAATAAAACCTGAATTTATTCCGTCCAGACCTGCTTTGCCAGATTGAAGACCGCCCACGCTTTCGGCCAGCCGGCATAGAACGCAACGTGAGTTACAACTGCGGCAATTTCGTTTTTGGTAACACCGTTTTTCTTGGCATTTTCAAGGTGATATTTGAGCGAGTTGTCCGTGATTCCCTGCGACATAAGGGCAACCACCGTGATAATGCATCGGGTTTTCAGGTCGATGTCGTGGTTGTTCCAGTTTTCGCCGAAGAGAATATCATCGTTGAAGTGTGCAAAGTCCGGAGCAAACTCGCCAAGTGCCGTGCGACCTGCCGTCTGAACTATTTTCTGCGGATTTTCTTTTGATTCGTTTTCGTTTTGTGGCATGATTTTTCTCCTGTTAATATTTTTTTGATTCAAGCAGATTTTGTCTTTGGAATTAAAACTTTACATATATACAGTAGAAATAAAATGTGTTAGGATTGCTTTGGAAGTGCCTGATTCAAAAGGCGGCGTCTCCCGGACTCAACCAGCTTGCTTGTCTTGCTGGAATTTGAACAAGGGAGGCTTACGAAGATGACGATTTACGAAATTATTTCGCTGGCTATTAATTTAGCCATTCTAATTCTTGAAGCCCTTTCTTACCTGAAAAATAAGAAGAGTTAAAAAGTAAAGCCGCCCTTTCGTTTGACCACACTGGACGGCTTTTTTAGTTATACAGTGGAGACGACCGAATGAATCGGGCATTTCCTTTCGCATAATATAACACAGATTATTTTTGCCGTCAAATCTCGTAAAACTTCCAAAACAACCGAAATTTTATTTCAAAATTCCGTCGATATATTTTTTCACATCTGCGCCGGACGCACTTCCTCTGAATTCCCGGCCGCCTTTCAAAACCGCGCCTTTTGCGTGCTTTGCCAAATCAGAGCCGCTTCGACCAAGTCCGCTTTCGCCGCTTGTGCAGAGCGTCACAAGATTTTTGCCGTTCAGGTCGTTTTGTTCAACGAACGTGTAGACGATTTTCGGCGCGAGTCCCCACCAGATTGGATACGCGATAATCACATTGTCGTAGCCGCTCAGGTCGATTGAGTTTGCGATTGCAGGACGGCTTTTTTCATCGTTATTTTCTTTTACGCAGCGGGAACTGTTGTCGCGCCAGTTCAAGTCCGCACTGGAATATTTTTGTGCCGGAACAATTTCGTGCAAGGCTGCGTCCAATGCTGAAGCCGCTGTTTTTGCGAGCCGCGCTGTTGTCCCTGTCGCACTGAAATAGCAGACAACCGTCTTTTTTGAGTTTTGTGCACCCTGTGAACTCTGCGCATTTGCTCCAAACATAAGAATTCCTCCTGCCAAAAGTGAAATTAAAAGTTTTTTCATAAAATAACCTTCTGTGTGCGAGTTTTAAGTTACATAACGTAACTAACACAAAATATAATAAACTAAATATCGGTTGTCAAGAAAATTTACTAAGATTATCTCAAGATTGCTTTTAGTTTTCTACATCAGTTTTACATTTCTGCACAAATTTTATAGAATTGTTTTATGCCGATTTTTTCAAAAACAGATACAGAAACAAAATTTGCGACAAATATTATAATCCGCAAGATTCAAAAAAATGACAATAAACAACTGGCTTTGTTAATCCGTGCAATTTTTGATGAATTCGATGCACCAAAAGAAAATTCAGTTTACTCAGACTCAGAAACAGACTCTCTTTTTGAATTGTTCAACAAAAACAAAAAATCTGAATATTTTGTTGCAGAACAAAACGGAAAAATTCTCGGCGGCTGCGGATATTTTCCAACAGCAGAACTTCCAGAAGATTGTGCCGAAATTGTAAAATTTTACCTTCGTCCAGAAGCTCGAGGAATGAAAATTGGTTCAAAACTTTTTAGAATTGCAGAAGAACGTGCAAGAACTGCCGGATATAAGCAACTCTATATTGAATCATTTCCGCAATTTTCAAATGCCGTTTCCATGTACAAAAAACATGGATTCTCTGAACTTTCAAATAAACTCGGAAACTCTGGACACACCGCAACAACAATCCACATGATAAAAAAAATCTAGTTTTTTGATTATCAAAGTCGGCGAAGTGCGAAAAGCCAAAAACTCCCCCTCACAAATAGAATCAAAAAAGATTACCACCGAATTAGTAATTTTTTATTGCTATTTCAAAGATGTGTTTTATAATTGATTTTAGTTAGAAAAAATTCAAAAGTTTATCGATTTTCTGAAATATTTCAAGAATCGTGTTTTGAATAAAAATGAGTTAGCATGAAATTATCAAAAAAATCAAAAGTCGCATTAATTTTGATTATGGTTTCTTCTGCCTGTTTGTCAAGCCAAGCATGGAAGAGTTTTACAAAAGGAATTGAACAAAGCATAGGAAATTCTGTTTCCAATTCAATGTCCACCAGCCCAAAATATGATGTAAAAAATTACAAGTCTAAAAAACCTGCAAATCTTTCAAAAGAAACATCCGTTCAGAAAAAAACCGCTCTTCTAGACAAGGCAGAAGCTGCTCTTTTGAAAAAAGACTACAGAACATCACAAAAATACTACGACCAATCAAATAAAATATCATTTACAGAAAATACTCCGCTGGCTGACGCACAGGCTTTAGGAAAATGGTCCGGAGAAATCGGAAAATATTTGCAGTATCTGAATCCTGACAATCAGAGCGCTGAAAAATAAGTAAAACAGTTAAAAAAGTTAAACGTGCCGGAAATGCAAAAAGCAATCTCTGGCACGTTTTTTTATTTCTATGTTTAGGGCGTTACGGTAGCTCAGTTTTCGACAAGCTCAACCATCGCAACCGTCGGGCTTTGCGCACTTCGCCGACTAACCGCGGCTCATTTCAAAATGGTGTTTCGATAAACTCAACCACCATTTTGAAACTTCGGTGCTACAATCCCTAACGCGTCAGCGTTAGGACGTGCGCAAGAGCGCACACGTAAATATCGAGTTTTCGTAAGAAAACTCGGGAAGCAAGCCAACGGCTTGCGATAATCCCTAACGTACGTTCGCGCCGTCTGCGCGAACTACCGAGTTTTTGCTTTGCAAAAACTCGCAGAAATTAATAACATTCTATTTCCCTAAAATCCCTTTCACGTCTGCCAAAATCTGTTCTGTAGACATTCCAACTTCCTTCAAAAGCTCCGCCGGATTGTAGCGGTCGTAGAATTTCTTTTCCAGACCGTAATTCTTCACTTTCATATTTGAAGTTCCGTAGAACGAAGCGATTTTTTCGCCGAAGCCACCGCTCACGATTCCGTCTTCAAGCGTAATCACAAGCTCATGGTCTTTTTTAAGCTCTTCCAAAAGTTTTTTGTCAACGCCGCTTGCAAAACGTGGATTTATCAAAGTCGGCTCAAAGCCAAGCTCGCTTTTTATTGCCGCCACGACAGCCTCGCCTTTCTGGTAAAAATCGCCGAGAGCGACAATTGCGACTTTTTCGCCTTTTTGCTCAACCTTGTAAGTGTCGAGTGCGTCAAAAGATTTTTCTTCTGCGCAAGATGAGCGATGAGCGACTTCATTTCCCGGAATCAGAATCAGAACCGGGTGATTTTTCTGTTCTATAGACCAGTTCAGCATATTCAAATATTCTTCCGCGCAAGTCGGCGCAAGAACCACGAGATTCGGAATGTTTGTGAACGCCGCAAGCCCGAAAATTTCCAAGTGAGTAACGTCGGTAAGTCCGTCGAACGAAGTGTAGTTCATCAGCATTGTAACCGGCAGATTGTTTATGCAGACGTCCTGCGAAATCTGGTCGTAGGCGCGCTGCAGAAAAGTTATATTTGTAACCAAAAGCGGATTTCCACCGTTTTTCGCGATTCCGGAGCAAACCGCAGTTGCCGCCTCCTCCGCGATTCCAACATCAAGATACTGCGAGCCGAGCTTTTCACGAAGCTCAGGCACAAGCCCGACAGAAGCCGGCATGGCAGGAGTTACAACAACAAATTTCTTGTCTTTTTCGGCACGCTCCATAATCCAGTTCGGAGTAATCGCGCCGTAGCTTTCGCCGTTTCCAAAATTAACAGTCGGCTTTCCTGTCGCGCGGTCAAACGGAAGAGTCCAGTGCCATGCTTCCTTGTTTTTTTCCGCAATCTCGTAGCCTTTTCCCTTCAATGTGTGGATGTGAAGCACAATCGGGTGGTCAATGTCCTTTACCTTTTCAAAAAGCGAAATCATCACGCCGATGTCGTTTCCATTTTCCTCATAAATATAGTCAAGACCGAACGCGCGGAACATATTGTTAGAAGATTTTCCGTTTGTTTCGCGGAGTTCTTTCAAATTCTTGTAGATTCCGCCGTGATTTTCCGCAATCGCAATCTCGTTGTCGTTCACAACAATGATGAAATTTGAATTCAGCTCAGAACCGGCAACGCTCAAAGCCTCCAAAGCCTCTCCGCCTGAAAGCGAGCCGTCGCCAATCACAGCGATAATATTTTCCTTTCCGCCAAGAACATCGCGACCTTTCGCAAGACCAGCCGCAAGCGCAATCGAAGTTGAAGTGTGTCCAACATTGAAAAAATCGTGCTCGCTTTCCTCAGGATTTGTGTAGCCCGAATCTTCCGCAAAATGAGCGTCGTCCAAATATCCTGCCTTTCGCCCTGTCAAAAGCTTGTGCGCATAGCTCTGGTGCGAAACGTCAAAAACAAACTTGTCAACAGGCGAATTAAAAACATAGTGAAGCGCGATTGTCACCTCAATCATTCCAAAATTCGGTCCAAAATGTCCGCCGATTTTCGTAAGACGGTTGAACAAAGCCTCGCGCATCTCGCCTGCAAGTGCCGTCATCTCCGGCAAAGAAAGTTTTTTCAAATCCGCTGGGGAATCAATTTTTTCCAAGTACATAATTTCTATTACCTCAATATAAGTTTCATTTCGTAACTTATATAAAATGTAATAACAAAAAAGTTACTTGTCAATATTTATTTAAAGAATTGCTGACTACGTGTTGCTTATTTCTATAATAGAATTGAAATTCCACCAGAAATTCCAGAAAAAATCCAAGATAAAATAAATTCAGAAATTTTATTATTATCAGAAGAATTCTTTTCAACTCCAGAACTGGAATTTTTCGAAATTTTAAATGGAATCAAAAAATCTTTCGCAAAGAAAATATTAAATCCAAGTTTTTCTATCAAGAAGGAATACTCTGCTTTGCAATTTATAGAAATCAATCCTGCTAAATTCAAAAAATCTACTTTTTTAGAATCTTTTCCAGCAGAACCATTAAAAAACAAATTTCGTTTATATTTCCAGTCTGCATTATATATTCCATCCTGGGTCACAAAAAAAGCAGAATTAAAATCAGTAGAAAAACTGAAACCACATTTCTTGTATTCAAAAAAAATACCATTCAAAACTGCAAATGCATCAACATTTCCATTTATTTTGTAATATTTGTACGGATATAAAAGATATGCCTGATTTTTATCCGTAAGAGAACCTTCAAAATCCCCATAAAAAAACATACTGCCAATATAAGGTTCAAATTTAATATGTACTGATTTCCAAGATTGCTTATATGTAAGAGCAAAAAGTTTGCCAAAAATTTTTACTAATTCAGAATTTTCGTTATTAAAAATAAACGTTTTTCCAGCAACAAAAAATCCATCCAAATTGTGATTTTTATATGTAAGCTGAATCCCATATTGCCCCAAGTAAGGATTTTTTATATTTCCATAAAACCAATAAAAATCACCAGTTTCTGTTTCTCCCGAAAAAAATCCAAAATATGGTTTTATAGAAAAGCTATTTATATAGAAAGGAATCGCAACTTTTCCATTGAATCCCAAAATTTCCTGCTGATTATAAATATTATTTGCACTTATAGAAATTGCATCTGTAGAAAAAAATCCAAAATCGCCATGAAAACCAAAAAATTCATTTGAATATTCAGCGCAAAAATCACCTTTTACAGCTGAAGTTTTTAAATAATCAACAGATGAATCCAAATAAGAAATATTCGCGCCAATATAAAAATTTTGATTTTTCACAAACCAGTCATCTTTCAAATTCCAATTGTATAAAAATGCCGAACCGCTAGAATCGCTCCATAAATGCATTACAGAATGATTTATTTCAAGAGAATATAATTTCGCAAACAAGAAAAATAGAAATGCAAAGAAAAATTTTTTCATTTTTACAAAACAAAAAAGTCTGCCCGCACATTTGAGCACAGAGCAGACCTTTTTACTAAATTATTTTTTTAGAACCTGAGCTTATTCCATCTAGAAAAAGTTATATAATCAAAATCAGATTTTATTTTTGGAAATAAATTATCTAAAATAGATTTATTGATTTTTAAACCAATTTCATAATTAATCCATAAAGAAGCGTCTGTAACTATTTCCTTAAGTTTTGATTCAGCAGACTCTTCTACATCATCAAAACTTTTCATATCAGCTGTTATAGGCAAATCAAAACTTTCCTCAATCTCTTTTTCGCCATCCCAATATTCATATCTAACTTTACAAATTAACTTCAATTCAGAGCCAGATTTTTCAAAAATATCAGAGAAATATCCAGCTGTAAAAAGTTTACCCATATCAATTCCAAATGAAGAATCTGATTCTGTAGCATTCCATTCAAGAGTTTCAAAAGGATTTTCTGCCGGAATATAAAATATTTCGCCATCGTTTATACAAGCTTTTAATTTTTCTGCCGCATCACAAATGAAATCTCCGTAACGCATTACTTCGTCTTTTGCAGCCTGCGGATATTTGCTTGCAGAACTTACAAGATATTTATAAGAATTATTCAGCATTTCAATTGATTCTATAAATGTCTGTTTTGAAACAGCCATAGCGTTTTCATTTCTTACAGACAAAGATTTTTCTGTTACCATTTTTCTGATAAGTTCAAGATTATCTTTATTTTCATTAAATAATGCTTTTAATGATGAAATATTTGCAGACAAATCATAGGAACTAAGCCACTGGAAAGTCGCTTTTAAAATCTGCAGACTTGAAATCAAAACATTGAGCTCTGCCTTTCCAACCCGAATAGAGGAATCACCCAAAACTTCATCCAAGCAAAGAGCAGAAATAACCTTTGAAGGAACAAGAACTGTACTTTCTGACATTGAAGCCGCTATATTTTTAGCATTCTCAAATTTTCCATCAAAAATATTAAGAACTTTATCAACAAGCTCATTTGCTCCATTTGGATTACAATGGACTAAATTTCCCAAAAGTAAAATTTGAATAGAAAACGCCGTCTGTGTTGATTTTACAAGAGTATCTTTATAATGCTCAGAATCCTTTAACCAAACAGGTAGATTGAATGAAGGCGCTTTTTCTGATTCGCTCAAAACTGCAATTTTCTTTCCTTTTTCAAACTTTTTATTATATTCTTTTGCAGAACCTGGAATTTTTGATTTCATTGACTCTGGCATATATTGTCTACAAATCAAATATTTTCCCTTTTCATCAAATTCTATGTCTTTTATATAAAAATCATAACCATAATAACAATATGCCTCAGACCACTCATTATCTTCATCAAGAACACAAGAAACCGCAACTCTATCATCATTATAGTTAGAGCTTTCTGTTCCTGATACTCTATAAAAAACATCCCAATCATAATCAGAATTTTCAGCATCTTTCAAAGTATAAACATCTGTCCAAGCTGTTTCCGCATAATCTTTTAGCCATTCACCATTAATCAATGCATTCAGCTTTGAAGGATAAGACGCAACACCAAAGTTATTTTTCAATATGTTAGCAACATTTTCATCTGTACTGATTGTAGCAAGTTCCGCCAGTGCATAATACATTTTTGTTTCATCATTTTCTTCGTTATTATATGCCGAACGGATTTTGGCAACACCTTCATCATATTTTCCGTCCAAGAGCAAATCAATTCCTTCGTCCAAAAGTTTCTTATATTCTTTTGAAGAAGGTGAGATTGTAACAGAAATTGACCCATCAACAGAATTTCCATTGTAAGTAAAACTAACCGTGCAAGAACCTTCTTTGCTTGAATCAAATCCTTTAACTTTAGCATTATTTGAATTTAATGCAACTGTTTTGTTAGAATTGTCATTATACGTAACAACTACAGAAAGTCCTAAAAAATCGAAAATATCACCAACTTCATAGTCTTTTTTTGCAGAATCAGTATTTTTCAATGTTACTGTTTTTATACTAAGTTTTGTTGCACTTTCTGGAAGCTTTACAGTTTCATCCGCAACAAATTTTCCACCATCAGAATTACTAATAGTTGTCTCACCACTTACATTGATGACAGAAGAATCTCCAGCCTTTATGTTATCTATTTTTCCATCTGAAATATCAATAGTTTCAACATCATCGGCAACAGTTACAGTTCCTACAGAAGAATTTCCATCTCCCTTTATAGTTGCTCCATCACCTTTTACTTCTACTGAATCAAGTTTTGTTTTGCCAGAAACCAGCAACGAAGAATCCTTACCTTCTACCGAGATATTTGAAACATCTGAATCCTTTATAACAATTGATGAACCACCTTTTACAACAATAGAAATTGATTCATCTTTACTATTTTTTATTGTAAACGAGGCATTTTCAACTTTTTCGGAAACAATGATTTTTACATTTTTTACATTTTCAAGGACAACATTTTTAGAATTGATAGTAAGAGTTTTACCACCAAAATCTGCATTTTTAATTGTTACAGCAGATTCCACAGAAACATCTTCCTTGATTTCTTTTCCAGCTAAATCAACTGTTGATTCTCCAGAATTAATCAAAGAAGAAATTGATTCACTATCTCCGTCTGTACCGCCATCAGAAGAACAAGAAACTGCCACAAAAACAAGAGAGGCAGCCAACAATAAGCATAAGAACTTTTTCATACAAACTCCCATACTGAAATTAGAAATTTTTACCTGTTAAAATCATAATTTTAAACAAGTATGAAAAAGTCTACCCCCCCCCCATAAGTTTTTGTCAATAGAAAATAAATATAATCGAATTCTACATTTTATTTTGTTAAAAATCTTCCCGAATTCCTTTCCCAGAAGACACCATCATTGTAACCCTGAATTGACTTGTCGGTTTCTGCGAGCAAAAGGCGTTTTTCTGCAAAAAGGCAGTATTCCTCGTTCTGCTCGATTCCGCAGAAGCGACGGCCGAGCTTTTTCGCAACAACGCTTGCAGTTCCGCTTCCCAAAAATGGGTCAAACACAATATCGCCGGGGCGTGAACTTGCCAGAATCAGTTTTGCGTAAAGTTTTTCGGGCTTTTGTGTAGGATGGTCGGTGTTTTCGGGCATTGACCAGAACGGCACAGAGATGTCATCCCAAAAATTTGAAGGATACGTAATCCGGAATTTTCCATCCGATTCTTCATCCCAGTCCTTTGGTTTTCCGTCAGCTTTGTACGGAGCAAGAACTTTCCGCTTCATTTTTACGGCCTCGACATCAAAAAAATAGTCGTCCGGATTTTTTACCGCAAACCAGATGTCTTCCATTCCGTTTTTCCAGTTTGATTTTGCGCCACGGCCTTTTTCGCGTTGCCAGGTAATCCGGTTCAGAACGGTAAGCTCCTTTTCTATCGCACGCTGAAGTGACGAAGTGCATTTCCAGTCGCCACACATATAAAGAGAGCCGTTGGATTTCAGCTTTTTGCAGACCTGCGGAAACCATTCCGAAAGATATTCGTCATAATTTTCCTGCGAGCGCGAGGCGAACTTCATTCCATTAAAATTTTTTGAAAGATTGTACGGCGGATCAATAATAATCAAATCTGCAAAATTATCCGGAACAAACTCAAGCATTTTCAGAATGTCGCCGTTCAATGTGCGGTTCACAATATCAGTTTCCGCAGAAATATTTCTCTCCGTAAGCAGGCGGTTTCTCAAACCTTCAATTTCCTGCGGTTCAAGCGTCAATGTCCTGTTGTTCGCCGCGCGTTCTTTTTCTTTCATCAGACTGTCCGTTTTTTCGAAAATTAAAACTTTCTTCTATTATAAAAGATTTTTTACAACAAAAAAAGATAATATCAAATTCATTCCTAAAAGAATCCGCAAATCACATTAGCAACATCACGTCATTTTATTGCACAATTTTTAGTCCTGTGGTATTCTTAAAAATATGCGGAATTATATACGCGCCCGAAGCGACGACCAGAAAGAAGAAAGACTTAATCAAATCAAAGAGGCAACTGACTCTCTTTTTACAGAAATGCCTTACACAGAAATCACCCTTACAACAATTGCAGAAAAGCTCGGATGGTCACGCGCAAATCTTTACAAATACGTTACAACAAAGGAAGAAATATTCCTTGAAATCTCAGCGCAAAAAACGAAGACATATTTCAACGCGCTACTTTCAGCTTTTCCAGAAGGCAACAAATATTCCCCGGAAGTAATCGCCGAAGTTTGGGCTGGAACATTGAATGCTCATCAAGATTACCTTCGCTATGTTTCTTATTTAAATCCAATTATAGAAACCAATGTAACAGTTGAACGTCTTGCTACATTTAAGAAAAAATATTATGAGTTAGCCTATCAATTCTGCGATAAGCTTTCTACAATGCTTTCACTTTCTTCAGAAGCTGCATACAAACTCCACATGGACACACTTTTTCTGGCAAGTGCAAGCGCCGTAAGCTGCTATAAAAATCCATTGATTCAGGAAGCGCTAAAAATAATCAGCATAACTCCGCCAAAAATGGATTTCTATGAAGATATGCGCGACTTTGTACTTATGCGCATAAAATGGAGTTTGAAATAAAAATTTTCCATTTTCCCCAAAAAGTTATTATCTTTAAAATCAGTACAGCTTGGGGAAATTATGATTTACGGTTATATTCGCGTCAGCACAGATAAACAGACTGTTGAAAATCAACGTTTTGAAATTTTGCGATTCTGCAAAAAAAAATCTTTAAAAATTGACTCTTGGATTGAAGAAACAATCAGCGGAACTCTTACGCCTGAAAAACGCGAACTGGGAAATCTTCTTTCCCACATAAAAAAGGATGATTTGATTATTTGCAGCGAACTTTCGCGGCTTGGACGAAGTCTTTTTATGATTATGTCAATTTTGAATCTGCTTATGGAAAAAGGCGCAAGAATCTGGACAATAAAAGATAACTATAGGCTCGGGGATGACATTCAGTCAAAAGTGCTGGCGTTTGCGTTTGGTTTAAGTGCAGAAATCGAAAGAAATCTTATTAGCCAGCGGACAAAAGAAGCTCTTGCGCTAAAAAAATCGCAAAATATAAAACTAGGTCGCCCAAAAGGAAGAAAGAATAATTTTCATCTTTTAGACGGCCTAGAATTTCATGTGCAGAATATGCACGGATGCGGTCTTAGCATCAACAAAATCTCAAATCTTTTAGGCGTTTCCAGAAATACTGTAAGAAATTGCCTAAAATATTCTAATTCTTAAAAGGATAATTAAAAGCTACAACTTTAGGACCTTCCGCAGTTACAACTTTAAAGTTTTCCGTTCTGACTTTCCACAATTGCGCATTAAAATCCAGTGCATTCCACAAAGGCCATTGCCAGATTCTTTTCTTTACAAAAGGTGGATCAAGGCAGAGTTGCAAATCTAGTCCAAGATAAGCCTTTAAATTTCCCTGAGTTTCTGCAACAAAGTTAAAATAATTTCCATTTCCATAAGTTGCACCAACATAAACAGAAATCGGCAAAACAAATGAAATTGGAGCACCAAGCGTAAAATCAGCGGAAACAATACCAATATCTGCACCAACACCAAATCCAGCCCTAAGTTCAAGAACTGGAGCCAACATAAATTGCGCACCGCCACCAAGTTGAACCAAACTTTTATCATTTGTAGTTATGCCAGCGAAATTTGCACCTTTGCTGATTTTATATGCTTCTGTATAAGGTTCAGCTTTTATGCCAACCGGAATTTTCCATTTTTTTATAAATGACCATCTGATTCCAGATTCAACACCAAAACCAAGCATATAAATTCCACCGATTGAAACATTCTTAAATTCAACAAGAACATTTGAATAAAGCAGAATATCAAAAGTCGCATCAAATGTAAAAACAAAAGGGAATGGCGGACATAAATTTATTGCTTTATGGAAATTTTTAGCATCTTTTGTAGGGCGAATTCTAGGGCTTCCTCTAAAATCTCCAACTTCTTTAAATCCCAGCCAAGAAAAATTATCAATTCCGAATTCTTTTTCAAGTTCCTTTTTATTTTCAGCAAGTTTGGCTTTCATTTCGTCATCAGAAATATTTCCGTAATCGCGCATTTTTGAAACTTCTCCGGTTTTTGAATCAATAACAGCAGGAATTTCTTCTGAAGTAAAAAGCGATGTTGTTTTTATTGAATATTTTAATGCATCTTTAAATTCATAGTTGAAAAGAATGCACATTTTTATATCAAATTTTGGATTTGCACAGATACTGTCAATTTTTCCACCAATACCTACTCGGGCAGAAGCATCTGATGTCATAACAATTTTCTTTAAAACCGGACTTTTTAGAACACCAATAATACAAGGCAAAATATCCACAGACATCAAATTGCTGAATTCTTCTGAAATTTCATCGCGTTTTCGAACAAAATCTTTGTATTCATCAGTATATTTTGGATCAGAAAGAATCGGATTCTGTTTTCTTGCGGCGGCACGCGAAGAATTTGCTTGGGCAGAATCTTTTAACTCTCCAAGATTTGCAGAAAACCACGGAAAAACCATAGCAAAACTTGTTGAATACGGACTCAGCTGAGGGCACAAATCAGGATACAAGACTGAAAGAGCTTTTCGGTTTGCAATGACAATCTGCAATTCTGAATCGCCGTAAAAATTAGCAAGATTTTCGCGGATTTCGTTTGCCTCTTCGCTGGAATTTCCTTCCACAATTTTCTGCCACAAATCTGGATTTTTTGCGAGTTCATTCAAATAATCAACAGCCTCAGCAATGGAAAGAGATTTAAAATCTCTTGTAACAACAGAAGAAGGCATTGCCTCCAAAAGCTCATAAATTGAATAATTATCAGCAAACTCAGCATTCTGGAAGTAATACATTTCCGGTGAATCGTCTTCGTTTACTTCCATTGTTTTTAGTTCATCGTCGCTTAACGCACGTGCCCCGGAAGAAGATTTTGTTCCAATAAATGTTGAAAAACAATTTTCTTCGTTATCAATAACGTAATCGCCGTAGACCAAACTTTTTACAACGGCCCGGTTCGTTGTTCCCACATCATATTTATTTACGATGTATCGTCCATCCGGGTTGATTCCAATAAGTCCGCCCGGATACGCGCTTCTTGCGTACTGCTGCGGAATAATTGAAAACATTGAAGAAACTTTTATATTTTCATCTTCGTTTAAGAAGGCGAGCCACATTGCTTTTTCGGAGCCTTTTCGTTTTGTAAAAGGTTTTATGTAGGCAACATCGTCAATTCCATCACTGTTCAAGTCGCAAGATTTTCCGGCTTCAAGAGTGAATGTATTTTTTAAACTTGCAGTTTCTGAATCAGACCATTTTTCATTTTCAAATTCATAATAAGAAAAAGAAACTTGTTCACGGTCAATATTTTCTATTGTAATATAGCCGAAAATTGCCTCGTCATTTACATCGCTGTAAACAGGTTTTTCTGCGCCAACATCTTTTCTCTGGACTTTGCCCAAACGAACGCCAAGAACAGCACCTTTTGCCAACTGACTTGTAGACAAATCAGAAGGATTATACAAAGCCGCACCGCCCATAAAAGCCATTTTAGAAATTGCGGTACGATTTTTTAATCCAGAAATATTTCTTAAATCAGAAGCAGACGAAGAATATTCATCTAGCGAAACTGTACAACCAGAAACTAAAAGCACAAAAACAATCGACAAAATTGCTGAAAAATTTTTTATAAAATTCATTTTCATCATATTCATAGTTCCTTAAAAAATTATCTGTCTGCAAAGCAATAAACGCTGCGAACATGAGCCTGAGAATCTTTAAATGCCTTGCGAACTTCTCCGGTTTCCATATCAAGAATCAACTGAATATCTTTCATATAATAATCCTGCGAACAAGACCAAATTCTATGGTCTAATTCGTTTCCGCCGCACGCTTCAATAACTTCATTCAAAAGAGATTTATTTTCAAACATTTCGTAAAGTTCAGCAACGCTCGGAAGATACCAGTCAGTTGACTCAAATTTGCCGCATTTTTTATTAATTCCGTAATTTTCCGCAAAAGCGTAAGCCGGATAAACTGAATACATATTTTCCTTAGCTGTTTTGTCACGTCGTTTTACATTTTTCCAGGAATCTTCCCCATCAATATCGCCAGAAAATCCTTCATTTGTATAAAATCCTGTAGAAGAATCAAATTTCTGATTTATTACATAAGCCCGGTTAAAAAGAAAATTTGTATTGTCACCACTAGAATTATCTTGTGCAAACGAAATTATTCCATCAGACTCAAAAAGTCCAACGCCAATCACGCGTTTTGAATCTCCTTTTTGAACGCCATTAACCGTGAAAATAACTGCAACCGGTTTTTCCTTGCCTTTATACGAAAGGTAAGAATCTTTTGAAAGCACCGAACCATCAGACATTACAATATCACCAACATGATACTGCTTATTTGCGCAGGAACTAAAAAGAACACAAGACGCAACACAAATCGCAAAGATGATTTTTTTAATTTTTTCAATAAAAAACATATTACTCCTCAAAAAGTTTTATATTAAATTTTATAAGAAATCATTAATGAAAAAACAGAAGATTCCGCGCCAGGATTTGTAGAGCCATCTTCTATAAAATCATTTTTATTCCCGATTGACCGTTTTTGGGTTTCTCCATTTTTGCAGTTGAACCATTCATAGTAAAATGAAAGAGAAAGTTTTTTCCAACTTGCTTCTGTTCCAACCAAAAATCCAAGACCTTTTTTCATATAATCATTAAATTGAGAAAGCCTCAAGTAATGATTATCAATCGACGCAGAATAAATATATGGAAAAAATCTGCCAAAAACTTTTACGCGCCAAGAAGAATCAATTGCATATTCAGATTCAAGACTTACAAATGTTATATAACTTGCAATATCGTAGGTAATGCAACTTCCGGATATATATTTTTTTTCTATAGAATCGCTCCAATATTCTCCACTAGATGCGTATTGCGTATATCCGTTGTACGCTTCATATTTCTGATTTCTGTACAAAAATCCAATTTGAGGAATTATGCTCAAATCAACAGGGATTCCAAAATTCTGAAGATTAAAATCGTATCCTGTTTTTACTTCCAAATCGTAAAGCCTATTCACTATAAGCTCGTGATCTGAAAAATTTGTATATTTCGATTTGTCATCGCCCATCCAGTCGTAGTCTTGCATTGAACCAAGTTTTACAGGAATCGCAGAAGCAACCGATAAATCCAAAATCGCATGAAAAATATCAAAACGTCCCGCAATATTCAAAACTGGAATCAAAGGCGCATTCTAATCTAGCCGGCTCAAAGTATAGTCATCTTTATATACAAACTCCTGAACTTTGCTGCTACGAATTCCTCCCCCAACCGAAAGTTCAAAAATTTTTGCAAAAGAAGATTCCGGCAAAAATGCTAAGAAAATAAAAAGAAAAAAGACAAAATTTTTTCTGAATTTGCGAAAATTCATATCAACAAAAAAATTATACAGAATTATTTTATAAACAGCAAACAGAAAATGCTGTACAATTATCTAGATTGTGTCAAATTTAGTTCGCAATTTCATTCCTGAAAAAAGCCATAAATCCATCATGCTGCGTTAAACAGAATCTCCTTTTGAACTTTTATTGAACCGGCATTCATGTAGCTCCTCTCAGTCTG
>Ga0256404_1002060_pt1 | contig 45651 bp, 45 predicted proteins | sample RumenRJG_01DNA_FD_185990 | JGI IMG/M metagenome (GOLD analysis project Ga0256404, IMG submission 185990) | Bovine rumen microbial communities from Lethbridge, Alberta, Canada - RJG_01 | ecosystem: Host-associated > Mammals > Digestive system > Stomach > Rumen | place: Canada: Alberta | collected... | reverse complement strand
TTACATTTGCTAGATGCATATCCATATCATAGAGGAGGTCCTCTTTTTTGACAACATGAATCAAGCTTTGGGACTATTCATCCCACAGGTTTTGTGATTGAACCTTTATTTTGCCGCTCCGGTCCATGGGCGGAAATTATCGTAGGTAATGCCAAAGCGCTTCAGCACCTTGCCGATAATGTGGTCGATCTGCTTGTCGACGGTATCCGCGCCGTTGTAAAAGGTAAGCATGGGTGGGATGATCGTACAGCCGAGCTCCGCCGCCGTGCTGAGGTTGCGCAGATGCAGCCGCGAGAGCGGTGTCTCCCGCGGCACGAGCACGAGCCGCCGATCCTCCTTTAGGCAGACATCGGCCGCCCGCAACAGGAGATTCGTCGCGAAGCCATTCGCGATGCCCGCGACGGACGCCATGCTGCAGGGCATGACGATCATGCCCGCTGTCTCGAAGGAACCGCTGGCAATGGCCGCCGAAAGGTCCTGGTTATCGTAAACGACGTCAGCCAGAGCCTGTACCTCCTCGATCCGCAAGCATGTCTCGCAGGCAAAGTTGCGCACCGCTCCCTCCGTAATGACGAGATGCGTCTCCATGTCAGGCACGTCCTGCAGTGCCTGCAACAGGCGATAGCCCATGATGACGCCACTAGCGCCAGAAATGCCGATAATCAAACGTCGCATAACCTGTGTACTCCTTTACCTTGACCGTAGGATGTCGCTATTCCTATAGTTTAGCGAATGTTCCCCCCGGCTGCAAGCAGGCTTTGCTCTTGACGTAAAATGTGGTTGATAGTATCAATGTTTCTATCCATGTTCCCAATGCCCAGTACTTCGCATATTGGACGTAATTTCTTTCAGATAGCGAATGAGTACTTTATCATCGGCATAGAGCGGGCGCCCCTTTTTCGTGATGATGCCGGACTTGAGCAGAATCGGCTCCGTCAAAGAGACGACAGCCAGATGATCATCAGGCAGAATGGCAGGCCGTGCCAGGAACGTTGACCCAAGCTGATGTCTGACCAGGTTCTTGATCGTATGCAGGTACGGTGAATAGTGAATCACCCGTGGTTGCTTGTTATGCCTGGCATAGAGTTCGTGAATCTCCTGATATACTAAAAAGCTGCTGTCAAGCATCACCAGCGGTTCCTCCGCCAAATCCTCACAACTTACACTTTTCCGCCCGGCCAACGGGTGCTCCGGATAAGTCACAAAACAGATTTCGCAGGTGGATAGCTGCTCGTAGTCCAGCTTCGGATTGCTGCCCGTCTCATAGTTCGTGAGCGCGATGTCGAGCTTTTCCTCCTCGATCATCTGCAGTGCGCTGATGCCGCCCGACTCGATGATATCCAGTTCTAGCTCCGGATGTAGCTGATGGAACTCCCCCAGAATCTGCGGCAGGAACTGCGTGCCGAGCTGCAGCGGCAATGCCATGCGGATGAGGTTGCGGTGATGTGCCATCGCATGCACATCCTCCTCCAGCTGACGCATCTGCTCCAAAATATGCGTCACCTTGCCCAACAGACGGCTGCCGTCGCTGGTCAGCATGAGTTTGCGCCCCTCGCGCTGGAAGAGTTGCAACTCCGTCTCCTCCTCCAACGTTCGCAACGCCACGCTGATCGTCGGCTGCGAAACATGCAACTGCTCGGCAGCCTTCGTGATATTTTGCCAGCGGCACACCTCGACGAAATAGCGCATCTGAATCAATGTCATCGTCAGCCCTCCCTCAACACACACAGAACCTCCTGTGGTAACCCACTTCCATAAAAGCAAACTATATCAAATAAAATAGATGTATTTTACAAAACTCTATACCCATGTCATAATATAGACAAATGAATGAAGTAGTTGATAATAAATAGTACATATAGAAAAGGAGCGATCATCATGATGCAGTTATGGTTCGACCACGTAAAAAGCTACACCGAGGATATCCTGACGGAGAATGAGAACAACACGAAGATGTACGCTACGAATCAGCCGGGCATCTACACGAATGTGGATCCGGACAGTCTCCTGGATTGCCAGTCGGCGGACATCGACATCAATCGCTGATACCTCTACCTTTTTGATCCGTTGAATTCCATCCAGCCCATAACGTGATCGATCGCGATCACACATCCATATCTTATACACTCCCCATATAGAGCGTCCCGAGCTGTTCCAGCCCGGGACGTTTTTTATCGCAAGCGGATGTTGCACCTGCTCCATCAATGCAGGACAGAGACCGATCCGTCCTCGCTGACCGCACGACAACAGTCCGTATAGACCTCAATAAAAGCGTAACTGCCCATGGAAGCCAAATGCCGCGCTTTTTCCAGCCCGCCGGGCAAAGCCTGCCCCTGCTTGTAATGTTCAATAATACTACAGGACATATCCAGCGTATGCACCTCATAAGGCTTACCGAGATAACACTTTGCGACGATCCCCAACAGGTAGCCGGGCAACTCTACATCGGGAAACTCTCCCTGGATTTGGCTGATGACATCCTGCACCTGCTGCTGGTTAGCCGTATGCCCACCCGCATCGAGCTGCTGGCATGCCTGCATATAGGCCTTAGAACGCGGCTTACGCAGGAGATAATCCACCTCCACCATGCTGAGCTGGTTTTGCTTTCGGGTCACGGCCGTCGCCGACAGGATATTCTGCTCCTGTTTCTGCTGATGATGCAATAATGGTCTTGGCATAGGCTTCCCCCTTACACTAAAACTTTGCGCGTGCGTACACCGTCCTGGCGGACAACAGGATGATCGCCGCCAATCGGTTTGCCTGAGGCCGGTACCGCCCGCTCCCTTCCCCATTCCCGGATCGCTTCGATCTTTTCCGGGCTGGTCTGCGACAGGGGAACCACATTGCCGAAAGCGGCTTGTAAATTCTCTGCCGTCAGTGCGAAATTGCTATTTGCAACCTTGCGATAGGCAATGTCACGAACCGTGGACTCCAGATCGGCTCCCGTAAAGCCATCGCTCATGGCAACCAGCTTGTCCGCCATCTCGCCCGAAAAATCGACCTGCAGATATTTCCGCATATACAGGGACAGGATCTCTCTGCGTTCCTCAGCAGTAGGCAAATCAACGAAGAAGAGCTCATCAAAGCGCCCCCGGCGCAACAGCTCCGAAGGCAGCATGGACACATTGTTGGCCGTCGCGACCACAAAGACCTGTTTCCGGCACTCCTGCAGCCAGAACAGGAACTGTCCCACCATCCGCGTAGACACGCCGCCATCATTCGATGAACCTGCGCCGGACAATCCCTTCTCGATCTCGTCGATCCAAAGGATACATGGCGACACATTTTCCGCTGTCGTCAGCGCATCCTTCAACTGCTGCTCGGACTGACCGACATAGCTGCCCTGTACGGTTGCGAAGTCCAATCGGTATAATGGTAACTTCCAGCTGGCAGAAATCGCCTTGGCCGACAGGGACTTACCGCACCCCGGCACGCCGACGAGCAAAATTCCCCGTGGCATACGCAGCCCTTTGGCGCGAAGTTCCTCGCGCTTCTCTGGTCGGAGAAGTTGTTTCTTCTCATTCAGCCATTCGCGCAACCCCCCGAGTCCGCCGACATTCTCAATGCCCGCATCGACCTCGATCTTCTCCAGACCGGAAATATCCGAAAATAGACGATCCTTCGCATAGCGCACCTCGTCCATATCCGCCTTCGTGATCGATTTTTTTGCGATCAGAGCCGCGATAACATTTTCGGCCTCAATACTGGTAACACCAGCCAGAATAGACGCCGCCTCCCGAATATCCCCATCATCCCATTCGATGGGAATCTCCGCCCGATAGTCGTCAATGTACTCCTTGATGATGGGATACATTTCCTCTTCATCCGGCAAAGCGATCTTGATGATCATGCCGGACCGCTGCAGACGGTTCCATACCGGATGATTCGTAAATACAATCACCGCGCCGCCATTCTCATTGGCTAGATTCACCAAGTCCAGCAACTGTCGGGTATCGCTGTTATCCGTCGATAAATCCGGTGTCTCCGTCAGCACCAACGTGAGATTCTGGCGGCGCTTCATCTGCTCGCCAAAGAAATCAATGGCTCCATAGACAGACTTATCCTCATTCAACACTTTGCCGCTAGCCATATCGTATACGCCTTTGGATAGCGTATGAACATAAACCGCCAGCGATAGATCCTCGGCAATCTTTTTCAGCTCATCGAGAATCCGCGATCGCTCAATCGTGTCCAACGTAATAAAGGGAATGCGGGCAATCATATAGCGTCGCAAGAGATCCATGCTCTTTTGCAGGGATGCCACGATATCCTCTCTCCTTTCCTTACCGGTTTACCGGATGATTCCGCACAATACTGCTGAGTTTCCCGCTGCGATCACCACGCGCCGAGGCGACCAGACTATCCTGGATCTTATCTGCCTGTTCCTTGACGAGCTGCCGATACTGCTTGCGGTTCTCCTCAGGAATAGCGGGAATATCCACGAACCGCATGAGAAATTGTAACTCCTTCCGCAATTGCAGGATGGCCTGAATCACCGCCGATTCCTGACCGCCCGCTCGCCCCATCTGCTTTTGAAACGTATCCGTTGCCCTATCCAGACGGGCATTGACCGTATCTAGCAGATGCTGGGTGAACCGCTCCGCCACCCCGGTCTGCCAGGACAGTTTTCCCTCCTGGCAAACGCGCAAGACATCCTCATCCTCATCGGCATCGCTTTCCTGTGCCGCCTGCAGTACCTGCATCCAGTCTGCATAATTCTCCGGTATCTTCATCGATTCTGTCTCCGTGCCTTTTTCCTGACCACAACCATCGGGGGCTCCAAATCCCAATCCGCCAATCCTGTAGCCAGAGGGTCCCGCGTTTCCCTGCGCTCTTTCTGTGTCTTTTTCGCCACGGGTGCCTGTACCGTTTCTTTCTTTTCCACGATAGGCTGAAATGCCTCTTTGTCCATGATTCTCACCCTTTCTGCACCATAACATTACGTGGCCCTTCCTGCCGGTACCGCACAAATTGGTTGGGATTCAGCGTCTGCAGGAAATCCAGCACTTTCGTGCTCTCCTTGTCATGCGTACGATATTCCTGCCGAATATCCACGGTCTCCGCGAGAATCGCCCGCAAGATCTCCTTGCCACTCCCGCGCCGTTCTTCCAGCTGCTGCACCGTCGCCAAAGCCAGCTGCAAGGCCTTTTGCTTGCCCGAATAATGCACGTGTGCCCATAGTGCCAGCAGCAGAGCAACGATCCCATAGAGTACCATACCCCCGAAGCAAAGGGCGACGCCTATTGCCGCGAGAACATATCGGATATACCGACATGCCTGGTCAAACTGCGAAAGGACTTTGCCCGCCATAACCTGCTCTTGCGCGGTGTCAATATAGCGATCATATGCCTGCAACAGCTCCGTTTCATTCGTGCCATCCGTCGTCTCTCCGTTGAAATCATCCAGTTGGATCGCAACCGTCTCTGGCACATCATTCCGATTGGCTGCCACCTCATCGCGGTAGGCATGCAGGATCCAATCGCGAGACAGGGAAATCGCGAATTTTTGCGTTGCCGCATCGGCATGAGCCAGCTCTGGATTCATCGAGGCATCGGTCAGCAACTGGATAAAATCCTTATGCGTTTCAAAGGCCGTTTGCGCCACCTGCATGTGCTTTTTCGCCTCTGCCTCATCACCGTCATGATCGATGACCAGCTGCTCCAGCTTTTCTTCCTGACGATATTTCAGTTCCTCATCGTCAAATTCGGTAACCAGTTCATCCAGCACCTCATCCAACTGTTCCTTCAGCTTGCCTGTCGCATTCTCCTGCGCAAAAATCTGCTGAAAATAGTCCAATAGTTCGCGATGCAGATAGGCCCCAGACATCATCTTATCCAAGTCCGACCAAGTCGGGCTGTACTTCTTCAGGTAGGGGTAATTCAGCTGATCTTCCACATCCGGCATTTTGAGATCGATGGCCTCCTGCCACTGTTCCCGCTGCTTGGCCACTGCCTCTGGCCTGCTCTGCAAGTCATGAAGCCATGTATCGATCTGCCGTAGAATCTCCCCCTCGGTATCGTTGCCCCAGAGCCCATTGGCATAGGCCGCCAAAACCAGAATAGTCTTGCGGTCGAGCTGTTCCGCATCCTGATTCATCAAGTACCGGTTTACCCATTTGACACAGGCGACCTGCCGCGAAGCACGACGGCATACCAGCGAGAAAAATAAGGAGGTTTTTTCATCGTCACGCTTGAGTGCTTCCCGCATGGCCTTCTCCGCCAGATCCTGCTTGTCACAGATCCAGGCGGACAGAGCTACGAGGCAGGGCGCCAGCCAATAGCCCGGCGTAGAGATCATCATTTCCTCCGTCGCATTGCTGATGATCTCCTGACGGATAATCCCTAAATCCGTTGCCTGCAGAATGCCCGTCGTCGTGCGCCGCACGATATCATAGTGGCCAAACTTCTTGTCCAGTTCCTGCCGGATCTTGACCAGACGCGTCTCCGCAAGCTGCTTGCGGTTATCCAGAATCTGATGGTTCACGAAAGCATCAAAATCGCTGCGCAAAGCTGCCAGGTCGCTCTCCACACTGTCCACGTGGCTATCCACCTGCTGTACATTGGCATTGACGGTATTGATCTTGTCGTGAATGGCCGACAAATTATTCGCGATCGCGGATAAATCGGCGGTCTGTATAAGCCTCTCTCCCATAATCCTACTCCTTTTCCCTCTCTTCTATTACCAATACGAATCTATAGACAACTTCGCCACAAAAACCGATTCCCCTGCCAACGTAAAAAACAAAATAAAGACTGTGGTCATGTTCCACGTGAAACACGACCACAGTCTTATCAAAAGGAAACAATGGATCTCGCCTTATAGCTTAAATTTCTTTGTCTCCGCCTGCAACTGCTCAGCCAGCTTCGCGAGAGATTTGGATGCCGTAGCAATCTCCGTAGCCGATGCGCTCTGCTCCTCTGCCGCTGCGCTGATCGTCTGCGTATGCTCCGCCGTCTGGCGGCTGATCCCATCAATGCTATCGACGACGCTGACGATCTGCTTCGTGCCATCGGCCAACATGTGCATGGTATCGTTGATCGCCGTCATATCCTGATTCGTCTGCTCAATCTGCTGCATTATGCTCTGGAACTCCGCCCCGACATTGCGGATGGCCTCCGTCCCCCGCTGCATGCGGTCCCTGCCGGCCAGGATGCGTTCGATCGCCTGCTGCGTATCACCCTGAATGATACCGATGCGCTCCGAAATCTCCCCAGCTGCCTGCTGGGATGCCTCGGCCAGCTTACGCACCTCATCGGCCACCACGGAGAACCCTCGTCCCTGCTCGCCAGCACGTGCAGCCTCAATCGCCGCATTGAGCGCGAGCAGGTTTGTCTGCTCCGCGATGCCCGTGATCGTATCGACCATCTTCCCGATTTCCTTGGAGCTGTTACCTAGTGTCTCCATGACCGCGGCCGTCTCATTGACGCTCTGCTCGATCTCCTCCATGTGCTTCACGGAGTCCGCCATGAGTGTCTGGCCATGCTGCGCGGCCTCTGCTGTAGCCGAGGAACGATCCGAGACATCCTGTGCGCGGGTCGTCGTCTCCAGGGCCTGGCCATCCACGTCGTTGACGTTCTCTTTGACACCGTCGATGCTCGTGAGCTGCTGCTCCATACCATTCGCCACATCGACAATGGTCTGTGCCACGCTCTCCGTCGCCTGCGCCGACTGCTCCGAGCTGGCTGTCAGCTCCTCCGAAGCCGCTGCGACCTGATCCGACGTCTGCTTGACATTCTGCAGGAGCTGGCGCAGGTTATCGGCCATCGTATCAAAGGCCTGCGCGAGATCACCCAGCTCGTCGCCGGACGTGATATCACAGTGATCAATACGCAGGTTGCCCTGCGAAAGTTCTTCCGCATGTTGCTGCAGCACCCCCAGAGGGCTCGTAATACGCTTCGCAAAGATCTGACTGATTGCCATGATGAGCAGAATCCCCAAGATCGTCACAATGGCAAAGGCGATCTTCATCGTCGTCATCTGCGCATAAACAACGCTTTCCGGTACGGCCAGAACCATGACCCATTCCGGTCCCGCCACCGTAGCGTAGCTGACCACCGTGGGCTCGCCATTGATTTCATCGCGGAACATACCGCTTCCCTTCTGTTTCATGGTATCAAAATGCGCCTGCAGGCCCGGCACCACCGATAAATCCTGATTGCTCAGACTCTCATCCTTCGAAGCGATGATCTTGCCCGTAGGGGTAATGAGCGTACCAATGCCTGCACCTTGATAGTTCAGCTTCTCGACGTAGCCATTCATGCTCGCGAGGGAAATATCCTCGCAGATCGCACCAGCAAACGTACCGTCCGCCGTATAATACGGCGTGGCGATGGAGACGCAGGTCTGTTGCGTGCTCTGCGCGACGTACGGATCCGTGTAGATCGTCTTGCCCGCCGCCTTGGCATCACGGTACCACGGGCGTTGGTTCGGGATCAGCTTGTCCGTAAGGTCGCCCTCGAGCGTTGCGACGACCGCATTGTCACTCTCGCGAGCCAGCGTGATGTCGAGCACCATATCATCCTTCGCCGAGGCGATAAGCTCCTTCGTCGGGCGCCCTGCCACAGCATCGAGTGCCGCCGCATGGGCGGCGAGATCCTCGGAGATTCGTTTATGCTCCGCCACCCAGCCCTCAACGCCCTGCCGCTGGCTCTCCATATTCGCCGTGATCTCTCCCTGAATACTCGCATCAAGTGCCCGATAGGCCATGAAATAGCCCAGCAGGGAGACCACGGCCAACAGGATCCCCACCACAGCGGTCAATAATAGGAATTTTTGCTTCATCCGCATCGATTTCCACACCTTTCCCCAAAATCACCTACTAAAAGGAATCTATATGGAGTATTCGACGTCTCACTCCATAATCCTGCCATTTTCTTCTCTATATCCCCTTTGTATCATCGTCCAAAAAGTCGCCAAAAATCTCTTCTGCTTCTCTATTGACGGCATGCGCATCGCGTCATAGGATAGAGAAAAAGCAAAACCTATCGACAGTTACAGGAGGTATAGCCATGAAGAAAATGCCAAAACACCTATTCACGATGATGCTGCTCTCCGGCCTCATACTCACCAGCTCGGCCATCGGCAACGCCGCCACGCTCACGCCGATCGGCGCAGACTATGTCAAGCCAAACAACACCACGATCAACATCGACGCAGCGACGGCCTCGATGAAGGATAAAAAACCATCCAGGACGATAGCGGTCAAGATCAACCAGCCCAAGATCCAGCAGATCTCCAACGTCATCTATGAGCAGGTATCAAAGCGCGGCTTCCAGAACGTCGCCATGCCAATGGATATCCTGCAGCCGCAAGTCAAAGAGAAACTCCCAGCTATCCTGTTCGTGACGGGTGGCGGCTTCGTCAATGCAAACAAGGACAACGACATCCAGCTGCGCATGCACCTCGCGGAGCACGGCTATGTCGTCGCAAGTATCGAATACCGCGTCGCCCCGCAGGCCCGCTTCCCGCAGCCACTGGAGGACGTGAAGGCCGCCGTTCGCTTCCTCAAGGCCCATGCGGACCAGTTCGGCATTGATCCAAACCATGTCGGCGTCGTCGGTGGCAGTGCCGGTGGCTACCTCTCCGCCTTCATGGGCACCTCCAGCGGCACGACGCAGTTCGACAAGGGCGATAACCTGAACGTCACGAGCGACATCCAGGCCGCCGTCGATCTCTACGGCCTCTCCGACCTCTCCCAGGTCGGCAGCGACTACAGCAAAGAAAACCAGCAGGGCCACGCCTCCGCCGGTGCTACCGAGGCCCTCTAGGTCAATGGCTCACCGGTATTCGGCGGTGTCGATGGTGGCGTGCTGGCACACCCGGAAAACGTAAAAGCCGCCAACCCCATCACCTACATCAGCAAGACCAGCGCCCCGACGCTCTTCATGCACGGTACGGCCGACACCACGGTCTCCCCAAGCCAGACGGACCTCGTCTATCAGGCCCTGCACAAGGCCGGCATCCCCACCGAGCGCTACCTCGTCAAGGGCGCAGCCCACGGCGGCGTCTACTGGGAGCAGGAGTCCATCTTCGACATCATCACGAACTGGTTCGACAAATATCTGAAGAAATAACACTTCAGCAAAATGCAAAGGCCAGCGGCAATGTTTCACGTGAAACATTGCCGCTGGCCTTTTATAACGGGTAATAGTATAGGAAATAGTAGGGATATTATCGATGGAAGGAATGAATCAGGCTTTCTGGCCCGTGGAGTACATCTTGATGGGCTCCGGGTTGTCCTGGATGGTCCAGACGCCGCAGGGGCAGACGCCGGCGCAGATGCCGCAGCCGATGCAGCGGTTCGGATCGCTTTGGTACTCCCAGGAACCATCCTCGTGCTCGATGCGCGTGATGGCTTTCTGCGGGCAGCTCTCGAGGCACATCTTGCAGTCGCGGCAGGTGCCGCAGCTCACGCAGCGCGTGTGGTCGTCCACAGGGTCGCCGAGCTCACAGTGATGGCAACGCTCAAAGTAGGCCTTCGCGAGGCGGTCGGCCGGAATCTGCTGTTTCTGCGGGAATGGCTCGTCCGTGCCCGCGAGGTACTGCTCCACCGCCCAGGCAGCCTTGCGGCCGCTGCCGATGGCGTCGGTCAGGCGGCCCGGCTTGATGGTATCGCCCGCCGTGAACACGCCCGGCAGGATGCTCTGGTTCTTGTCCGGAATAAGCCAGCTGCCGCGGAACTTCTTGATGCGGTCGTCGTCGGGCAGGAAGTCGAGCACCGGCTCCTCGCCGATGGAGACGATAACCTGGTCGGCTGGGATGAAGCGGCCATCGTTGGCGTAGACGCCCTCTTTCGTGATTTTCGTGGTGAAAAACGGCCAGACGAGCTTGCCGCCACAACTTTCCACGTAGGCGATTTCCTTCGGGAAAGCAGCTGGTTTCTGCACATCGACGGCGATGACCGACTCAGCGCCCATGTCATAGGCGCCGCGACAGGTATCCATGCCGGAGTTGCCGGCACCGATGACGACGACGCGCTTGCCCGTCGCCGGATGCTCGCCACGGTTGATGGCCTTGAGGTATTCGAGACCCATGGTAAGGTTCTCGACGCCTTCCCAGTTGAAGTAACGGGACTTCGTGCCGCCCGTTGCCACGATGACCGCATCGCTCTCCTGCTGCAGCTCGGCGAACTTCGCTTTGTCGACCTTGCAGTTCTCGACGAACTCGACGCCGACGCTCTGGATGCGCTTCAGCTCAGACTCCAGCAGCTCATGATGCAGACGGCCGCGCGGGATAACCTGCTCCAGCTTGCCGCCGATGTGCTTCGCCTCATCGTAGACCGTTACGCTGTGTCCCTTGCGCGCCAGCTGCCAGGCTGCCGAGAGACCGGCCACGCCGCCGCCCACGATGGCGATTTTCTTGCCCGTGTGCTCTTTCGGCGGCTCCACCTTCGTGAAGGCGGAGAGATAACCCAGAGGGCCGATCTGAATGGGCTCGTCGATCGTACCGCGCGTGCAGGCATCCATGCAGGGGTTCGGGCAGACCGAGCCGCAGACGGAACCGGGGAACGGCGTGTAGTCGAGCTCCAGCTGGACGGCCTCGTCGACCTTGCCGAGGCGGATGAGGTCGTAGCGGCGCTGCGTCGGGATGCCCGTCGGGCAGTTGAACTCACAAGGCGCCGCGTATTTCGCGTTGTCCCAGCTCGGCACGCGCAGGCGGTAGAGACCCGTGCTGATGGTCGGATGCACAGCGAAATCATCGTGCGCGACATCGGAGAAGATGCCGCCCTTGACCCACTCGCGTTTGCGGAACGAGGCCATATCGACGGGCGCCTGATTGAGCTTTTTCTTCTCGGCCTGCGTCAGTGGCACCAGTTTCTGCCACTGCGACCAGTCCGTGAGCTCTGCCTCAAGCTCCGTGCGCTTCACGTGCTGCAGGAACTCCTCCATACCGCCAGCGAGGAAGTCGATATCGGCCTGCTCCAGCGGCAGTTTCTGGATATCCTTCGGCAGCGTATCATCCACCGTGCCGCGCACGTAGACGACACCGCCCACCATGCCGACGCAAGGACGCTCGCCCAGCACGGTGTCGAACTGCTCGCTGTCCACGCCGCAAACGATGGCGCGGCCGCCGCCCATGAACTCGAAGGCGAAGGAGCCCGTATTCTTGAGAATCCAAAGCTCCGGCTCCTCATAGAGCGGATCGTGCTTCATCAGCGAGCCCGTACGCGTGCCGCCGCGGCCGCCGATAAAGATCTTGCCACCCGAGGAACAGTGGCCCGCCGTATCGCCCGCATCGCCCGTGACGGTGATGATGCCGCCGGAGTTCAGCCAGCCGACATCGGCCGAGGCCGAGCCCTCGACGAAAATCTCCGTATTCGGCATGCACATCGAGCCCACGCGCTGACCAGGGTTGGTCACGTGGAAGTGCAGCGGCTTACCGTCTGCATTCCATAATGGACCGCCGATATCATGCTGACCGGAGGCAGCGATTTCAAACTCGGTTTCGCCGTCTTTTACGGCTTTGCCGATAGCCAGGAGCAGATCCTGCGTGGACATGCGCTCATGGCCCTTCATGGTTTCCATTTTAAACATATCTGGCTCTCCTCCCCGTCATCAGCAAACATATTGGATTCCAAGGCGATCGGCGACCGCCTTATCTGTCGATACCAAAGCATCGCTACGGCCGATTGGCAGCGAGCTGTTGCCGATAGGCGCCATGAGTTTCTTGAGCTCTTTATCGAACGTCAGGACATAGTCCACAATCTTCTGGGCGCCGCGGTCAATGTCGAGGCGTTTCACGAGGCGCGGATCCTGCGAGCAGATACCCATCGGGCACTTGCCCGTGTTGCAGGAGTTGCAGCGGCCCTGCTCGTTGCCGATGCAGCCGAGCAACTGGATGAGGAACTTGCCGCAGAACACGCCGTTGGCCCCGAGGCACATCATCTTGAACGCATCGGCTGCCGCATTGCCGGTCATGCCGATACCGCCGCCGCCGTACAGGGGAATCTGGCCCTGCAGGCCCTGCTTCACAGCCGCGAGATAGCAATCGCGGATCTTCGAGACCACCGGATGGCCCGTATGGTCGAGGGAGACCTCATTGGCCGCGCCCGTGCCGCCCTGAATGCCGTCGATGAAGAAGCCGCCGCAGATATGATATGGGTCGCGCAGCAAGTTGTTGTAGACGGAGACGGAGGTCGCGGAAGCCGCGCACTTGATGGCGACCGGCACGCGGAAGCCGAAGGCCGCATTCATCGAGAGATGCATCTTTTGCACCGACTCCTCGATGGAGTACAAGCCCTGATGGTTCGGGGGCGAAGCCAGCGTCGCACGCGGTACGCCGCGGATAGCCTGCACGTGCTCGGCCACCTTGGCCTCCGGCAGCAGGCCGCCATCGCCCGGCTTCGCGCCCTGACCGATTTTGATCAGGATGCCCGCCGGGTCCGTGACCATGTGCGGCATGGCCTTGATGATACGGTTCCAGCCGAAATGGCCCGAGGCAATCTGGATGATGAAGTATTTCAGATAGTCGGATTCCAGGAGTTTCACCGGCATGCCGCCCTCGCCGGAGCTCATGCGCACGGGGATATGGTATTTCTCGTTCAGATAGCCGACAGCCATGGCCACGGCCTCCCACGCACGCGTGGAGAGAGCACCGATGGACATATCGGAGAAAATCAGCGGGTAAATCCAATGCACAGGCGGCGTATGGCCGACCGGCACGAGCTTACCGTCCACGACCTTGAACGGCAGCTGCTTCGCCGAAAGCACGCGGCCAAAGGGCGCGCGCATATCGAAGGTATGGCGGGCAGCATCGAGGGACGGGTCCGTCATCTGGGAGATACGGCCGACGACGATAGTGTCGAGGGCACGCTGCGCGTTGAGGTTCGTACGGCCGCCGCGCTTGATGGGGCCGTTGTCCTTCGAAAGCAGCGTCTTGCGCGTATCCGGATTGCGCACGGGCTTGATGGCCTGGTTCGGGCAGACCTTCTCGCAGATGCCGCAGCCACGGCAGTAGTCCGTGAGACTCGCCACCTGCATGATGACGGGGCGCGCCTCATGGCGCTTCACGGGTTTCGGCTGGTTCTCCACCGAGACCGTCATATCGCGGCGCTGCACGCCGACCTTGATGGCCTTAAAGGAGCAGCTGGCCACACAGCTGCCGCACATCGTACAACGCTCTGGTTTATAGTCGATTTTCCAGGGGAGGTCGTTGACTCCCACATCCTGTGTCATTACTGTTTGCATCTCGATACCTCCAGGTCGTTGTCGATGAGGACGATCTCGCGCTCATTCGGGTACAGATCCAGCGTCTGGTCACGGTCCGGCATGATTTCATTCAGGCCACAGACCTCCGAAGAGATGGCGACCATGTCATCCGTGCGGCCCACCACGACGGGGCGGAACTTCTTCGAGTCGCAGCAGGTCATCATGCGCTTATCCGGCAGCACGGCGATGACCGTGTTCGGGCCGTTAATCTCGAGGTTCGCGAGGCTCTCGCGGATATCGAGCAGCACCTCTTTATCCGGGCGCTCGGCGATCTCCTCGAAGGGCAGCGGCGTAATGACGTGTTTATAGTACATGAGCGGCCATTTCAGCTCGTGGTGCACGTAATGGAGGGTATTGAGGAAGCACTGGGAATCGGACTCGAAGCCGATATAGCCGCGGTGCAGGGATTTCTGGAATTCCTTGTTCTTCGTGTAGAACGTATTCTCGCCGTTGGCGCAGAGCGTATAGCCCTGCAGGAAGAACGGATGCGCTGCGTAGCGCACGATGTCGTAGTTCGTGTTCTGGCGGCACTGGGCGACGATGGACTTCGCCATGAGGCAGCCGTTGTCATCCCAGAGGTGGAAATACGTCGCGATGTCGCGCGGGTCGCCAATCTCCTTCAGCGTCAACACATCAGGCCAGAACGAGTACACATAGCCTTCACCCGCCTCATCGAGAAGCTTGCGCAGCGCCAGACGCGTATCGAGCAGCAGGTCCTCCTTCTGCTCCTTCGTCATCGTCGCTGCATCCTCCGGATAATCGTAGTTGCGGAAGATGTAGTACGGCATCGCCTTGATATCGAGGCCCGGGCGCTTGTCCGGAATCGGGATCCACTCAGCGAGCTGGACGAAGTTATGGGCATCCATGTAATCCTCGACCAGCTGCTCGCCGCGCTGCGTGCAAGCGAGGGAAAGCAGCGGCTTATCTTTATAGTTGGCAAAGATGCCATACAGATCCTGCATGACCATCGCGAAACCCGAGTTGTCATGCCCCTCCTGCTGCGGCAGCATCAGCCGCAGGGCCAGAGACGGCTGTACGGGCACTTTGCTCTTAATTGAACCAATCCGGCACATAGCGTTCTCCCCTTTTAAGTATTCTATACACTTTGGAACAAGTATGCTCTGTCTGCGCACACTGTGTTACGTAATTACTATTATATGAAGTTATACTTGATGTGTCAATGTAATGTTTTTGTGTATACAAGAATACTTGTATAAAACAGGGCGACACATGCCCCCCTTGTCGTACTTATGCAGGACGCATAATCAGCTGATATATCTATGCCATACCAAGCTCACATGAGAAAAAGCGGCTACTTCGCACATGGCGAAGCAACCGCTTCCTTATATGTCAAAGATAACTAATGGGGTTGACCGTCGCGCCGTTGACGCGTACCTCGTAGTGGACGTGGGGACCCGTGGAGCGGCCCGTGCTGCCCATGTAGGCGATGACCTGGCCGCGGCGGACATGCTGGCCCGTCACGACGACGACCTGCATCGCATGGCCGTAGCGCGTCGTCACACCATTGCCATGGTCGATATCGACCATGTTGCCGTAGCCGCCGTCGTTCCAGCCCGCGTAGGTCACGACACCGTCGGCCGTGGCCACGATGGGCGTGCCCGCATCATTGGCGATATCGATGCCCGGATGGAACTCCGAGCCATTCCAGCGCAGGCCATAGGGGGAGCTCACCTCGCCCCGGGCCGGCCACAGGCTCGGCGTCGTGCTGCCCGGCAGCAGGAGGCCATCGAGACCTGGCAGCTGCTTGCCCAACTCCTGCTGCTGCTCCTGAAGTTCCTGCTGCAAAGCCTCGAGGCTGGCACGACGGACAGCCAGGCGCTTTTCTACATCATCCAGCACCGCATTGACGTTATCGATGTCCGGCGCTACATACGGGCCGCCCTGCCCGTCATGCTGCTCCTCCTCATTGCCGCTGGCATCCGGTGCACTCGCACCGGCTTGCTGCTGGCCATTTGCCTGCGGATCATCCTTAGCCGGAGAAGCCCCGGACAGACGGCGCAGCTCCTGCTCCTTCTGCGTGAGCTCCTCCATCTGGTCCTGCAACGCATTCGCCTTCTTCGAGAGATTCAGCAGCTGCTCCTGCTGGATGCTGTTGACCTGACGCAGTTCCTGAATCTCCGCCGCATCGCTGCGATGCGTGAACGTACTGTAGACCGCATAGCTGAAAGCACCGACGAAAAGCATCGCGCCCACGGCCAGCGAACCGAGGCCAAATTTCAACCAGCGCGACGAAAGGCGGATGCTGCGCACCTCATCGCCCTTGTCCGGCACAATCTTGATCGTATATATTTCCGGCTCCCTGGCCTGCTCCTGCGCTTCGGAGGCCTTCTGCGCAGTCTCTGGCTGAACTGCCTTTTTAGCGGCCTGCTCCGCCTGCTGCGTCGTCTGCTTTTCCAAGCTTAACCTTCCTTTCATGAGGTGATATGTTACGCCTGCGCGCGGCTCATGGCCTCGTGCAGTGCCTGCTGCTCCTCCTCGGTCAGCGTGTAGGTGGATTGTCCATCCTTGATTGGCTTCACGTAGCTGCGCGAATCCTCACGGCCGAAGATGCTGGAGAGAATGACGCCGTTGTTGTGGGAGTCGAGCAACGCTACGGCATAGCTGAGGTCGCTGCCCATGTCCTCGAAAGCGCGGAAACGCACGACACCGATGCGCGTAATGGCCGTCTGCAGCCATTCATCAAGGCGCCTGTTCTCAGCTTCCAGTTCCTGATTCTTGGCGACGACCGCCTTGACCTCATCGATATGGCCGATGAGCATACGCTCCAGATTGGCTCCGTCCACGCCCGTCATCATCTTGCGGTATCTTTTCTTAAGGTAGTTGAGGTTCATGGCCAGGTTGATGATGATGCCATACATGATGATGACCAGCACACCCAGGATGCCGACGATATACATCATATTATTCAGCACGAATTTGCTGACTTCCTGTACGTCCATTTCTTTCGCATAACTCCTTTTTTCTGTCCTTGCTCCCGGCGCTCATTGTTGCACGTGAAACAACGGCAGCGCAGGTCTTTCATAACTTATTTATTTTATCACACCGTGAAAGGATGGGAAAGAGAAACCTTGCGCAACGCTTCAATTTTTTGCTGGCGGCTTGCATTGGCCTCCTGGCTCATGGTGCTGAGGATGCGTTCAAGATCTTCCTGCGAGTAAAATTCGATTTCAATCTTGCTCTTTTTCTTGCCGGGGCGGATGTGGACCTGCGTGCCCAGCAGATGGGTCAGGCGATCCGTGATGTCGCGCAGGAAGACAGACTCCTCCGTCTGCTGCTTCTCCTGTGGCTGTTCCTGTTCCGTCAGCAGCTGAGGATTCGCCTGCAGCTTCCTGACCAGCGCCTCGCATTGGCGGGCGGAGAGGTCATTGTCCATGACATAGGTTGCCGCCTGCTGCTGGAGCTTTCCATCTTCCAGCGCCAGCAGTGGCTTGGCCTGGCCCATGCTCAGGCTTCCCTCCGCCAGCATTTGCTGCACGGGCGCGGCCAGCTTCAGCAGACGCAGGAAGTTCGCAATATGGCTGCGGCTGCGCCCCATCTTCGTGGCCAGTGCCTCCTGAGTGAGACCGAACTCCTGCATCAGCCGTCCGTAGGCCTGCGCCTCCTCGATGGCATTGAGATTCTCGCGCTGGATGTTTTCGATGAGCGCAATTTCGCTGATCTCGGCATCGTTGTATTCACGCACCATGGCCGGTACCTTCACAAGACCTGCCATGCGGGCCGCGCGCAGACGGCGCTCGCCCGCGATGAGCTCATACTGACCATCGGGCAGACGCCGCACGAGCAGGGGCTGCAGCACGCCGTACGCCTTGATGGAATCGCAGAGCTCGCTGAGGGCCCCCTCCTCGAACTCCTGGCGCGGCTGGTAGCGGTTCGCCTGAATGGCCGCCACCGCGATTTCCTGTACTTTATCCTTCGCCGGCGTCAGCGACGTATTGCCCATGAGCGCGCCCAGGCCCTTGCCCAGGCCGCCCTTGCCCTTATGGGTGGCACCATTTTTACTGCTGGTCACGTTTCAGCACCTCCTTCACGAGCTTCTTGTAGGCCTCCGCACCCCGCGAGCGCTTATCGTAGTAGAGAATCGGCTGGCCGTAAGACGGGGCCTCCGAGAGGCGTACGGTGCGCGGGATCATCGTCTCGTACACCTTGTCGCCGAAGGCTTCGCGCACCTCGCCCACCACCTGCTCCGCGAGGCGCGTGCGCGAATCGTACATCGTCATGAGCACACCCTCCAGCTGCAGGTCGGGATTCAGGTTGTCCTGCACGAGCTGTACGGTATTCATGAGCTGCGCTACACCCTCTAGCGCGTAGAACTCGCACTGGATCGGGATGAGGATGGCATCGGCCGCCGTGAGGCAGTTCAACGTCAGCAGGCCAAGCGACGGCGGGCAGTCAATGATGATGTAGTCATAGTCCGCCTCGACGGCCGTGAGAGCCTTCTTCAGCCGCGTCTCGCGCGAGATAGCCGCCACGAGCTCGACCTCCGCGCCCGCCAGCTCGATGTTGGCCGGCAGCACATCCGTATGGAACCCCGTATGCAGGATGGCCTGCGCTGGCGGCACGTTGTCGATGAGCACGTTGTAGATTGTCTTCTCCGCCGCCGACTTGTCGATACCGAAGCCGCTGGAGGCGTTGCCCTGGGGGTCGCAGTCCACGAGCAGCACCTTTTTCCGCTTCGCGGCGAGACAGGCCGCCAGGTTCACTGCGGTGGTCGTCTTGCCCACGCCGCCCTTCTGGTTTGCTACTGCGATTTTCTTGGCCAAAAAATCCACCATCTTTCTAAAATGTTACACTTTTACCCCTGTATTTATGATACAATGAGGAAAATGTTCATAGATAAGTGCGCAGACACATCTCTGTACACCAATTACGTTTGCTGCCTTGCAGCACCTACCTATATGATAATATGAAATGCGCACGTTGCCAATGTTTCACGTGCAACAATTTTACTTTTTTCTGCCGGAGCGGCGAAAAAAGCTTATCAAGGAGGAAACGCCCATGCCTGTCTACCAGCCCCCATTGCTGACCATCGATCCCAAGGAAACCCGCCGCTATGCGGGCCTGATGAAAGCGAAGGATTTCTCCGAAGATCTCATCCTCGAAGCCTGTCAGGACGCACGCCTGCTGGCTGAGCCCCGGGGCATCTGGGAGCTCTACGATTACGACTGCCAGGCGCAGCGCGTCGAAGCCTCCCTCCCCTGCATCATCGAGGGGCAGAAAATCGGCCTGCACCTCAGTGGCTGCGACAAAGTGATCCTGCTCTCTGCCACGGTCGGCGAGACCATCGAGAACGAAGTCACGCAACGCTTCCAGGACGGCCGCTATGCCGAGAGCGTACTACTCGACGCAGCTGCGACGACCGCCGTCGAGCAGGTCGCCGACGGCATGGAGAAAATGCTTGGACCGAAGATGGCCGCGCAGGGCTACCAGATGCGCTGGCGCTTCAGCCCCGGCTACGGCGACTGGCCACTCAGCCAGCAGCCGGAGGTCCTGCGTCTGGCCAAAGCGGAGGAAATCGGCGTCCGCCTCTCCTCCTCACTCATGCTCGTGCCGCGCAAAAGCATCACGGCCATCATCGGCCTCTATCGCGCAACCGGCGCGACTGCAGACCATCAGCATAACCCGAATGGCTGCGCTGCCTGCACGAACTACAACTGCCCCTCGCGCAAGAAGTGAACATATAATGAAGGAGTATTCCTATGATTCATATTTTTGACGGTGCCATGGGCACCATGCTGCAGGCCGGCGGCCTCAAGCCCGGCGGCTGCCCTGAGCTCATGAATGTCGAGCAGCCCGAAGTCGTGAAACACATCCATCGCGCCTATATCGAGGCCGGCTCGACCATCATCGAGACAAACACCTTCGGTGCCAGCCGCCTGAAACTGGAGCACTACGGTCTCTCTGACCGTGTGGCCGAGCTCAATGCCGCCGCCATCCACCTCGCTAAAGAGGCCGCCGCAGGCCGCGCCAGGGTCGCGGGGTCTATGGGGCCCACGGGCCGCTTCATCGAGCCACTCGGCGACCTCGATTTCGAGGAGGCATACGCAAACTATCAGGAGCAGGCCAAAGCCCTCGCAGACGCTGGCGCGGACTACCTCATCATCGAGACCTGCATCGACATCCAGGAGATGCGCGCGGCCCTGCTCGCGGCCAAAGACGTCACGGACATCCCCGTCATCTGCCAGCTCTCCTACAGCGAGGACGGCCGCACAGTCACGGGCACGAGCCCGCAGGCCGCCGCAATCATCCTCGACGCCATGGGCGCGGACATCATCGGCGTGAACTGCTCCCTCGGACCGGAGCAGCTCGTGCCCGTGGTCAGGGAGCTCGCGGGCAGCTGCCACTGCCCAATCAGCGTGCAGCCGAACGCCGGCATGCCGCGTCTCGAGAACGGCGAGACCATCTTCCCCATGGGACCGGAGGACTTCGGCCAGTGGGCACCGAAGCTCGTCGCGGCCGGTGCTGCCTACGTCGGCGGCTGCTGCGGCACAACGCCCGCGCATATCAAAGCCATGGCCGAGGCCGTGCGCGACCTCCCCGACCCCGTGCGCGAAGAAAAGCCGCGTCGTCTCTGGCTCGCGAGCCGCAGCCGCGCCGTCTGCATCGACAAGGATCTCCCCACCGTACTCATCGGCGAGCGCATCAACCCCACGGGGCGCAAAAAGCTCGCTGCGGAGATCCGCGACGGCTCCCTGCTCAGCGTCAAAAAAGAGGCCGTGAACCAGGTCAAGGCCGGTGCCAGCGTGCTCGATGTGAACATGGGCGTCGCGGGCATGGATCAGACCGATGCGATGCGGACAGCTATCACGGAGATAGCCCAGCTCACCGACGCGCCACTCTGCATCGACACCAGCGACCCGCAAGCGCTGGAAGCGGGCCTGCGCGCCTATCCGGGCCGCGCCCTGATCAACTCCGTGAGTGCGGAATCTGACCGCCTGCAGAATTTCCTGCCGCTCGCGCGCAAGTACGGTGCTGCCATCCTCTGCCTGCCCTGCACGGACGACGGCATCGCCAAGACCGCTGAGACACGCACTGAGGCCATCCGCACGATCGTCGAGCGGGCGAAGGAACAAGGCCTGCAGGACGGTGATTTCCTGCTCGACGCCCTCGTGATGACCATCTCCGCTGACAAAGATGCGGCCAACGAGGTGCTGCATACGCTACGGCTCTACCGGCAGGAGTTCGGCTATCCCGCCACCATGGGCCTCTCGAATGTCTCCTTCGGCCTGCCGAACCGCCCGCTCATCAACAGTACCTTCTTCGCCATGTGCCTCGCCATGGGCCTCGACGCGCCCATCATGAACCCCTACGACGAGCTCATGCAGCGCGCCCTGCACGCCGGTGCTGCCCTGCTGGGCAAGGACCCCTGCGGCCTGGCTTTCAGCAAGGATGATGCGAATCTGAAAGTACCGAAAAAAGCCGCCGTGGCCAGGGTCGACATCAAGGACACCCTGAGTGCCATCAAACAGGCTGTCATCGAGGGCGAAAAGGATGAAATCAACCTGCTCGTAGACCGCGCGATCGAAGAGGGCAAAGACGCGAATGAAATCACGGAGAAAGGTCTCACGGCCGCGATGACCGATATCGGCGAAGACTTCGGCTCCGGCCGCATGTTCCTGCCGCAGGTGCTGCTCTCCGCCGAGACCATGCGCACGGCCTTCAATCATCTGAAGGAACTCTTCCCCGCCACGCAGGAGGCGGATAAGGGCACCGTCGTCATCGCCACGGTCAAGGGCGATGTCCACGACCTTGGCAAGAATATCACGGGGGCCCTGCTCGCCAACTCCGGCTTCAGGCTCGTCGACCTCGGCAAGGATGTGGACAGCGCCGACATCGTGCGTGCCGCCATCGAGAACAAGGCCGACATCGTCGGTCTCTGCGCCCTCATGACCACGACGATGGTACAGATCGACAAGGTCATCGCCCAGCTCCACGAGGCAGGCTGCCTGGCGAAAGTCATGGTCGGCGGCGCCGCCCTCACCCAGGAATACGCCGACAGCGCCGGTGCTGACGCCTACGCCCCCGACGGCGTCAAAGCCGTAGAACTCGCCAAGCAGCTCGTCGGTGCCTGATCCCAATATTGTTGCACATGAAACATCTATAGAATAAAACATCCCCCGCCCGACGCCAACGCGTCCAGCGGGGGATGTTGCGTGTACAGGAATACGATAAATCGCATCCAGCGGGAAATGTTGCACGTGAAACAAGATGCCCTGTTGTAATCTGTATCTAAGCCGCGCCATGGCATTGCTCCTAGCGCAGGCGAATCCTGCCTACATATCCTCCGTTTTGAATGTACTGTAGCCCTCATAGCGATAGGATGCGTCGATGCCTTTCATGTAGACGGCGCGGTCGCCAACCTTGTCGGTCAGGGCCGCCTGCAGGAGCAGCTTGATTTCCATGTCGCGCACGGGGCTGCGCTCCATCGCCAGCAAGTTGTCCTCCTATTCGTAATGGGTACGACATTTGACGATGATCAGTATATCGTCGCTGATTTTATAGACGATGCGGTCGGTTTCATTGATGCGGCGGCTCCAATAGTCAGAGAGATCGTAGCGCAATGGCTCCGGTTTGCCAATGCCGTGGTAAGGGTCTCGCAAGATATCCTGAATCAATTTATTGATACGACATAGCGTTTTTCGGTCTTCCGTCTGCCAATAGACATAGTCCGCCCAGCCATCTGGCGTCCATTGCAAATTCATGCGTCATCTACCTCGATTAACTCATGTTTTTCGAGCTGCCCCTGCTCGGCCTGCTCAACAGCATGACGCAGATGGCGCATATTGGCGGGCGAGTAAAAGGGATCACCGGTAATGGCGAAGGGGATACGCTGATTTTTGAGCACGGCTTTTACGAACATGTTGACGGCCACAGAGGCGTTCATGCCGGCGGCGCGGCAGAATTCATCAAACTGGTTTTTGTCATCGCGGTCCAGGCGTACACTTAAAACAGCTTGTGCCATACGAATCACTCCTTTCCTATATTATATAACTAATGTATGACAACAGCAATGCCTAATATGACTTGGTGCCTTTGCTGACATCAAAAATGACTTATAATTATTCCAAGGCGCAAAAAGGGCTGATGCATAAGTGATAATTCACTCATGCATCAGCCCCTCTGTGTTGCACGTGAAACAATGTGGCTTAGAACAGTACCTTCGCGAGGTGCATGTACTCCGGGTCGAGCTGTTTCTTGTTGTTGACCGCATCGTGCAGGCCGATGGAGACCACGCGGCCTTTGCTGAAGCCGAAGACGATGTCGGACAGGCCGGAGATAATCGCGAGCGCGGCTTTCTCGCCGAGCTGGCTGGCGCGCACGCGGTCGATGACCGATGGCGAGCCACCGCGCTGGATATGGCCGAGCACGGAGACACGCGTATCGAGCTTCGTCTTATCGGCGATGTACTTGCCGATCTCCTGACCGGAGCCGGCGCCCTCAGCCACGACGACCATGATGTAGCGCTTGCCCTTTTTGTAGGCCTCGGACATGTCCGCGCAGATGGCGTCGAGGTCATACGGCTCCTCCGGGACGAGGATGTACTCCGCACCGCCCGAGATGCCCGCGACCATCGCGAGCCAGCCGCTGCGATGCCCCATGACCTCGAGCACGATGACGCGGCGATGTGCCGAAGCCGTATCGCGCAGCTTGTTGATGGCGTCGATGATCGTGTTGGCCGCCGTATCACAGCCAATCGTATAGTCAGAGCCCCAGACATCGTTATCGATAGTGCCCGGCAGGCCGACGATCGGCATGCCCGTCTCCTTGGAGAGCAGCGATGCGCCACGCAGGGAGCCGTCACCACCGATGACGACGAGGCCCTCGATGCCGCGATCCTTCAGATTCTTATAGCCGAGCTGACGGCCCTCCGGCGTCTCCCAGCGTTTGCAGCGAGCCGTGCCGAGGAAGGTACCGCCGCGCTGGATGATGTCGCTGACGTCCTTGGACTGCATCTCGAACATATCCTCATCCAGCAGGCCATGATAGCCATTATTGATGCCCCAGACCTTGACCCCTTCGAACAGTGCTGTACGCACAACGGCACGCGCTGCCGCGTTCATGCCCGGACTATCTCCACCGCTGGTCATCACGGCAATACTTTTCAACGACATGTTGAAATCCCCCTTGCTGCTAATACATATTCAAAGGTTTCGCAAGCGAAACCCGCATTTACCCATGTACCCCTATCATACCATAAATGCGGGAAGGAATACAGCCTCTCCCCACGAAATCCCCATGGAAAAATCGTACACATTTTGTCGCCACTTTCGATACATCCACGCATACATCAGATCAATCTATCATGACACCATGCATACGACAATATGATTTTGCCTGCTCAAGAAATTCCCTGGCAAATGCAATTTGTTCTGCAGCCTCATCCTGTGTAGCATGATAAAAATCATCATAATCGCTATTCTCACGACGCTGCTGAGCATGGCTAAGTTTTCTCCCAGTCTCCCGAGGAAAATCTCCACCGTGAACATGATATTCGCTAAACATGGCAATCGCGTCTTTATGACGCTTATATGCCCGGCCATTCACCATGTGAATAGCCGATATGGCCTTAAAAACAGAATAGTATGCTCTGCTCACGCTACCATTGAAGGAACGTTGCTTCTGTATCGCCTTATCGTACAAATCAACTGCCTCGTCCAGCTTTTCCTGTGATGCAGCCAACCGAATGCGCACGATGTCAGCACTCGTGCCATAGTCATCCTGCATGAGCATAGACCTCCACACCATCCGCGCAGATATTCTTATAAAAAGGGTGTACAGACTGCCATTTACGGAAGTGTGACACGCTAAGCGTAATAGGATGAATGGCCACATGAGCATCATAGCCTATATCATACGCAGCATCAAGGATCTGATTATCTTTTTGCTTGATCACAGCTTCATCAACATCAACAAGTACCAGTAAATCGATATCTGAATCATCTTGAAAATCGCCTCGAGCATAAGATCCATACAGGACAATCTTCACTAGATGTGAGCCATATATCTTGCTGGCCTCCCGTGTAAAATCCTGGAGTATCTTTTGCAACTGCATGACGATCCCCCCTTTATGATCGTGCAATTCCCTTTCTTATATTATACAACAACATCCCAAAGTTATCTAGGAAAGGAACCTATGCGTGCGGCATCATGAGCCTAACAGCAGCCCGAGTCCATCCCATAATTTTGTTAACCCATATTCTATAAATTGTTGACAAACAAATGAGACTCCCCTATAGTAAGGATAACCATCGAAAGAAAAAGCTACTGGATCATAAAGGAGTCACGATACCATGAGTACCTATACAGAAAAACAACTCGAAGAGCTGACGCAGTCCATCCTCGCAGGTCGCAGACTGCGAGCAGAGGATGATCTCTCGTTCCTGCTCGATACGCCCCTGCCTTTGCTTCAGTCGTACGCAGGGCGCCTGCAGCGCCATTTCTGCGGCAAGCATATTGATTTCTGCACGATCATCAATGGACGCAGCGGCCGCTGTGGGGAGAACTGCAAATACTGCGCCCAGGCCGCCTGCCACCATACGGGCATCGAGGAGTATCCCTTCCTGCCGAAAGAGGAAATCATCCGCAATGCCCGCGCCAATCAGGAGGCCGGTGCCAATCGCTTCGCCATCGTGACCTCAGGGCGGGCGCTCACGGGAAAGGATTTTGACCGGGCCATCGCGACCTATGAGGAGATGCACCGCACGCTCTCCATCGGCCTCTGCGCCTCCCACGGCCTGCTCACGCGGGAGCAGCTGCACCGCCTGCATGAGGCTGGTGTCACGAGCTACCATCATAACATCGAGACGAGTCGCCGCTTCTTCCCGCAGATCTGCACGACACATACCTACGACGACCGCATCCGCACCATCCGCATGGCGCAGGAAGAAGGGTTCTGCGTCTGCTCCGGCGGCATCATCGGCATGGGCGAGACCTGGCAGGACCGCATCGACATGGCCCTCGACCTGCAGCGCCTTGGCATCGAGTCCATTCCCATCAACGCGCTCATGCCCATCCCCGGCACGCCGCTGGAGCACCGCCCCCAGCTCTCAGCTGACGATATTCTGCGCACCATCGCGCTCTTCCGCTTCATCAATCCGACGGCCAATATCCGCCTGGCCGCCGGGCGGAAACTCCTGCCCGAGAACGGCGCCACGGCCTTCCTCACCGGTGCCTCCGCCTCCATCACCGGCAACATGCTCACGACCTCCGGCACGACCATCAAGGAAGACATGCGGATGCTCCGCGACCTCGGCCTCACCAATCAGGACGAAAACTGCCGCGCCGCCACCGGCACCTGCGGTGCCCGCTGATGTTTCACGTGCAACAAAATCTTCCCTTGACAATAGCACGCATGCATGTTAGATTTTAAATAAATCTATATCGTATCTTATGCTGTGCAACTGACGGAAGTGGAGTACCACAGGGAGCACAGGGAAGTAGGGGGATGCGCAGATAAGCGCGCGCGTCCCTAGGCCGACCGTCTGGGCAATGCCTGGATACGTGTCGGCTTTTTTGTTACGGGAAATGCGATGGATGCCGTTACCGCAGCATGCGCAGCGTTTCCCCACCGAGGAAAAGGAGCAAAGAAATGAACGAACTGGAACTCAAATACGGCTGTAACCCGAACCAGAAACCAGCTAAGGTCTTTATGACGGAGGGTCAGGAACTGCCCTTCACGGTGCTAAACGGCAAGCCGGGCTATATCAACCTGCTCGACGCCATGAACAGCTGGCAGCTCGTGCGCGAGCTGCGCGCGGCCACGGGACTGCCCGCCGCTGCCTCCTTCAAGCATGTGAGCCCGGCTGGCGCGGCCGTCGGCCTGCCGCTCTCCGACACGCTGAAGAAGATGTACTTCGTCGAGGACAAGGACTACTCCCCCATGGCCTGCGCCTACATCCGCGCGCGCGGCGCCGACCGCATGAGCTCCTACGGCGACTTCACGGCCCTCTCCGACGAGTGCGACGTGCAGACGGCGGAATTCCTCAAGCATGAGGTCTCCGACGGCGTCATCGCCCCCTCCTACTCCGCAGAAGCCCTCGCCATCCTTAAGACGAAGCGCAAGGGCAACTACCTGATTATCCAGATGGATCCCGCCTATGAGCCGGCGCCTGTCGAGACGAAACAGGTCTTCGGCGTGACCTTCTCCCAGAAACGCAACGACGTGGCCATCACCGAGGACTGCCTCACGGATATCCCGACCCAGGCCAAAGACTTCCCCGCAGCGGCGAAACGCGACCTGCTCATCGCACTCATCACGCTGAAATACACACAGTCCAACTCTGTCTGCTACACCTATGACGGCCAGGCCATCGGCATCGGTGCCGGCCAGCAGTCCCGCGTCCACTGCACGCGTCTCGCTGGCGGCAAGGCCGACCATTGGTTCCTGCGCCAGGCGCCGCAGGTGCTGAACCTCCCCTTCAAGGCTGATGTGCGCCGCCCGGACCGCGACAACGCCATCGACGTCTACATTGGCGACGAGTGGGAAGACCTGCTGGAGACGGACGACTGGAAACGCGTCTTCACCGAGAAACCGCCCGTCTTCACGCGCGAGGAGAAACGCGCCTGGCTCGCGAAAGCCGAGCATGACGTCTGCCTCGGCTCCGACGCCTTCTTCCCCTTCGGCGACAACATCGAGCGCGCGAAGAAGAGCGGCGTGAAATACGTCGCCCAGACCGGCGGCTCCATCCGTGATGACAATGTTATCGAGACGGCCGACAAATACGGCATGACGATGGCCATGACTCACATCCGTCTCTTCCATCATTAAGCTATAAAAGCATCAGGCCATTGACCTGTCATCCACATAACCCACAGCAAAAGGGACGCTGACCGTGCATAAGGTCAGCGTCCCTTTATTATCCACATGGCTATGCACAAAGCTGTGGATATGTCAATAACTTTGTGTATAACTTTGACTTTTTCCGCATCTCAAGGCTCATCCTGTGTATAACCCTGTGCATTAAGTGCATTACTTTGCCAGTGATGCACAAACTTTACACGAATCAGAGAGAAATATTCACCGTATCCTCGATGATATCACGCAAGCTCTTGCCCCCGAAAGAATGACCGCCCAGCTTGTTCTTCGGCATATTCTTCATAGCCTGATGATAGATATCGTCCTCAATGGAGCCGGGCACGAGATTCTCCCAGTTCTGTGCGCTGTAAGGCCGTTCCTTGATCGCATTGTCCGGGCGGCCCGTTACCTCCAGCTCGCTGAGGAACTGGATCTGCTGCGTCTTCGGGCGCAGGTAATAGTGCTCCAGATAGTACGTCGAGCCGGACTTATACTCGTAGTTCCCCTGAACATCCTCTTTCGCTGGTTGCTGCGTGCCGTCCGGCACGAGGCGCACCCAGATATCGGCGATCTCTTCGCCTCCGGAATGCGGCATCTTGATCCAGCGCACATTCTGCGTATCCAAACAATAGTCAAAACCATTGTCATTCAGCAGTTTGACGTATCTCGTCTTAGCCTTTTTGCTTTTTTGTGACTGACCCTGAGGAGCAGCGGCCTCTGCCTGCTGCTGTGCTTTTTCGGCCTTATGCTTGGCCTCCAGCTCCGCAATGACCTGCTCCGCCGTTACTGTCGGCTCACCAACGTTGAATTCCTGTGGTGCTTTCTGCTCCACCGCCCCGGCCGCTGGTTGCGGTGCCTTTTGCTCCTTCGCTGCAGCCTGCTGCTGTTTCATACCACTGCCGGCCTTAGCCGCTGCTTTTTGGATGTTCTCATCCGCCTTGGCCGCAGCCTTTTGCACACCAGCATCCGCCTTTTCCATTTTCTGCTGGGCCGCATTGGCGGCTTTCGCTGCCGCCGCCTTTTTCGCGGCCTCAGCCTTTTTCTTCGCGGCCGCTTTCTTCGCCGCATCATCCTTTTTTACATTGGACGTTTGCGGCACATTATCATCATTACCCTTAGCCGCTGCGGCAATCTCCGTCTGTGCTTCCTGCGTCGCTGGCGACGTGGCAGCCGCCTCCACGGACAACGGGCAGCCAAGCAGACAAGCCATCAGCCCCAGCACGATTCCCTGCTCTAGCTTCATCTATCTCACTCCTGTAGCATACTCAGTTTCATCTACCCTATAGTATACTATAGATTCGCCTCACTGAGGCATTTTTCCTGTCACCTGCCAGATAAAAATCATCGAGAGGCCGTCCCTGCTTTTACTTACAAATGCAAACAAATAGACCGCCCGTACATCCTGCACGAGCGGTCTAACAATTTATTTCGTTGTCCATGTACGCTTGTTCCATGGCACCATTTACTGGCCCATTGGACTCTCCTCCTTTTATTTCGTTACGTGCTTCGTAGCGCTGATGAAGATCTCGTAATTCCTCATACGCAAGACCTCTTTCATCTGACCATATCACTGATCGCCCTGACGAACCGCTAGCTTTGTCCGTCCCTGTGGCGGCTGTGAAGTTGAACCTGACACTTACGTTACGGGCCCATCGGAATCTCCTCCTCACATGTGAACCACCCTGGCTGTCAACGGAACTGGTTTTCATTGGTTTGAACCTTGTTCCTTTGCTTGACTATATAGTAACACATCCCCGGGAATAATGCAAGTATTTTCTTTTATTTTTTATTGTATACAGTATCTGTAGTGCATAATACGAGAAAAGACGATGTAATTTATTATTTTATGCACTGATAATAAACAGTATATATCCTCTCAGCGGACGCCTGCAGATAAAAAGAAGGCCGGCGCAAGGCCGGCCCGAAGGGATAGGGATTTGAGTTTTATGATGTTAGTGAGAGAAGGAAAGGATGTATATCCTTATCGTTAGGTAAAGGAAGCGGAAAGGAGAACCAGACGTTCGGTTCCCGGCCCCGTTTCCCTGAGGATTTCCTACCGACACGTATATAGTAGCAAGGCAATCTGAAAAGAACGCGCACTTTGGCTGAAAAGGAAATGAAAGTAGCAAATATTTTGCCGCGCTCAGAGAATTGGCTGCCTGGACGGCGTGCCCGCCTTGCGCGGATAGGCCTTCGGCGTCGGCATGGTCTTATGGATCTCGATGATGGCGCGCTGATCCGTAAGCCCCGGCAGCTTCACCTGACGCAGCTGCATGTCCTTGCCACCCAGAACCTTTATGGCTTTCCTGGCCTCCTCCGCCTCGGCTGCGAACTGCGCGCCCTTCAGCGCGAGGAAATACCCGCCGCGCTTCACGAAGGGCAGGCAGTACTCGCAGAGGATGGGCAGGCGCGCCACAGCCCGCGAGACCGCGATGTCGAACTGCTCGCGCCAGGCTTTATTCCTCGCGCCCTCCTCGGCCCGCGCATGGACACAGGTGACATCCCTGAGGCCGAGCTCATTTACGACGGCCTGCAGGAAGTTCACGCGCTTCTGCAGGGAATCCATGAGCACGAGCCGGATCTCCGGGCAGAAAATCTTCAGTGGCAGGCCGGGAAAACCCGCACCCGTACCCACGTCGATGACTCGCGTGCCCGCGGGGAAAAACTCCGGCCGATATGCCGTCAACGAGTCGATCATATGCTTCACAGCTACCTCCTGCGGCGCCGTGAGCGCCGTGAGGTTCATCTTCTCGTTCCACGCGATGAGCAGCTCGTAGTAGCGCGTGAACTGCGCCAGCTGCTCTGTTGTAAGCATCAGACCGTAGGCTGCCGCCGCCTCCTGCAGGGAAGCCCTGAAAAGCTCCTTTTCCATGAAATCCCCTCTTTTCTCTATATTACTCTCTTAATCCCGTACGTCCGCTTTGTCTAGGCGGCGCTGCTGCTCCAGCCAGACCAGCAGTACGGAGACATCGGCCGGCGAAACGCCGCTGATGCGGCTGGCCTGCCCCACACTGCGCGGGCGGATGGCCGCAAGCTTCTCACGGGCCTCATCGCGCAGGCTCGGGACAACGCTATAGTCGATTTCCTCGGGCAGCAGCTTGTCCTCCAGCTTCTCCATGTGCGCGACCTGCTCTTTTTGCTTCCTGATATAGCCCTCGTAGGTAATCGCGATCTCGACCTGCTGGCGCACCTCATCCGTGAGCTCCGGCAGCGTAACCGTACTCTCCAGCGCCTGACGCAGCTTCTCGTAGGTCACGTCCGGACGGCGCAGCAGCTCGTAGAGCGTCGTGCTCGCATGGATGGGCGCAATGCCGACGCTCGCGAGCTGCCGATTCGTCTGCTGGTTCGGATTGAGCACGCGCTTTTGCAGCTGCTCTGTAGCCGTCTGGATCGCCGCCTGTTTCTGCATAAAGCGCTGCCAGCGTGCGTCCGTCACGAGGCCCACGCGCCGCCCATAGGGCGTAAGACGCTGATCGGCATTATCCTGCCGCAGCAGCAGCCGGTACTCGGCGCGGCTCGTCATCATGCGGTACGGCTCATGCGTTCCCTTGGTCACGAGGTCGTCGATGAGCACGCCGATGTAGGCCTCGGAGCGTTTCAGCACGAGCGGCTCCTGCTTTTTGATGAGCATGGCCGCATTGATGCCCGCGATGATGCCCTGTGCCGCCGCCTCCTCATAGCCCGAGGTGCCGTTGGCCTGCCCCGCCGAGAAGAAACCGTGGATATGCTTGAACTCCAGCGTCGGCTTCAGCTGCGTCGGGTCGATGCAGTCATACTCGATGGCGTAGCCGAGGCGCATGACGTGACAGTGCTCCAGCCCCGGAATCGTGTGCAGGAAGGCGAGCTGTACATCAGCCGGCATGCTCGTGCTCATGCCCTGCACGTAGACCTCATTCGTATGCAGGCCCTCGGGCTCCAGGAAGAGCTGATGCCGGTCTTTATCCGGGAAGCGCTGGATCTTCGTCTCGATGGAGGGGCAGTAGCGCGGCCCCACGCCCTCGATGATGCCGTTGGCCATGGGCGCACGGTCCATGTTGTCGAGGATGATCTTGTGCGTGGCCTGATTCGTATAGGTGAGATAGCAGGGCGTCTGCTCCCGCGTCACGACATCGCTCATGAAGGAGAAATTGCGGCACTCCTCGTCGCCCGGCTGCAGCTCCATCTTGTCGTAGTCGAGCGTACGCGCATCGACGCGCGCCGGCGTGCCGGTCTTGAAGCGCATGAGGCGCACGCCCGCCTCCTTCAGTGATTCCGAGAAATGCATGGCCGGACGCTGGCCGTTCGGGCCGCCGCTGTAGGTATGCTCGCCCACGATGATGCGCCCCCGGAGATACGTGCCGGTCGCCATGATGACCACCGGCGCATAGTAGACCTCACCCGTCTCCACCACGACGCCGCGCACGGCCTTTTTTTCCTCCGTGAGCAGCAGATCCGTGATGAGAATCTGCTTGACGTCGAGATTCGGCGTATTCTCGCAGGTCTCCTTCATCGTGAACTGGTAGAGCTTCTTGTCGGCCTGCGCGCGCAGTGCATGCACGGCGGGGCCCTTGCCCGTATTCAGCATGCGGAACTGGATGCAGGTCTTGTCGGCATTGACGCCCATCTCGCCGCCCAGCGCATCGAGCTCGCGCACGAGATGGCCCTTCGCCGGGCCGCCCACAGAGGGGTTGCACGGCATGAGCGCGATATTATCCATGGAAAGCGTTGCGAGCAGTGTCTTACAGCCGATGCGTGCGGCCGCGAGGGCCGCCTCCACACCCGCGTGGCCCGCGCCAACGACAATGACCTCATAGTTTCCTGCGGTGAACATCCTCTTGCCTTACTCCTTTGTCACCAAATGATTGTCTGTCTCTTCTTACTTGCCGATGCAGAACCGGCTGAAAATCTCGTCGAGCAGATCCTCACGCACCGTGCGGCCCGTGAGCTCGCCCAGTTTCTCCCAGGCGGCGCGCAGATCGATGGATACGCAATCGAGTCCCATACCGCTGTCAAGTGTCGCAAGCGCCGCTGCGAGCTGTGCATCGGCCTGGCGCAGTGTCTCGGCCTGCTGCTCATCGCTCACGAAACCGCCTTCCTCGCCCACGATCTCATCCGCCCATGCGAAGTCGTGCACCCAGTCGCCGAGCTCGTCGAGCCCCGCGCCCGTGCGCGTGGAGAGCGTGAGCACCTTTTCCTCTGGCACTCTGGCCTGCAGCTGCTCCGCCGTCGTCACGGCAGGCAGGTCGGCCTTCGTGAGCAGCAGCAGTGCCGTCTTGCCAGACAAGAGGGCAAGAATCTCCTCGTCCTCCGCTGCCAATGGCCGCGAGCCATCGAAGAGCGCCAACACCAATGTTGCACGTGAAACATATTTCTTGGCCTTCTCGACCCCCATCTGCTCCACGACATCGTCGGTCGCACGGATGCCCGCCGTATCGATGATACGCAACGGCACGCCGCCGACCTCTGCATATTCCTCAATGGCATCGCGCGTCGTGCCGGGGATATCCGTCACGATGGCACGCTCCTCACGCAGCAGCGCATTGAGCAGGCTGGACTTACCCACGTTCGGCTTGCCCACGATGGCCGTCATCAGGCCATCCTTGAGGATGCGCCCCGTATGCGCCGTATGGAGGAGCTGCGCAATCGCTTGCCGCAGCTTCCCGGTCTGCGTGCGGATTTCCTCGCCCGTCGCCTCTTCGACGCCGTCCTCTGGGAAATCGATGGCCGCTTCCAGCTGCGCGGTCATGTCCATGATGCCATTCTGCAGCTGCTGGATTTTCCCCGAGAAATAACCGGCCAGATGGCCTTCGGCCATGCGCAACGAGTACTCCGTCGGGGCCTGGATGATGTCCATGACCGCCCTGGCCTGCGAAATATCGAGCCTGCCGTTGAGGAAGGCTCGCTTGGTGAACTCGCCACGCTCGGCCTGCCGCGCGCCCGCCTGCCAGGTCAGGCGCAGGATCTGCCGCAAGGCTACGTTGCTGCCGTGCGCCTGCAGCTCCACGACATCCTCGCAGGTATAGGAATGTGGCGCACGCATTACGATGGCCATGACCTCATCGATGACCTCGCCCGCCGCATCTACAGCATGGCCGTAGACGACCTGACGCGCGGGGAGTTCTGCCAGTTTCCTGCCATTCGCCGCGCGGAATACCCGGTCTGCCACCGTCAATGCCTGCGCGCCGCTGATGCGGATGACGCCGATGCCGCCCGCTCCCGGTGCCGTGGCGATGGCGCTGATGGTTTCGCCCTGCTGCATCACCGCCGCCTCCTTTCCCTACTCTCTTTCCTGTAAAAAAAGGACTGCTATCACAGTCCTTTACAAATCTTACTTAACCATGGCTCGACCGCAGCGTGGCACGATAACCACATAGCGGCGGGGCTCCTCGCCCTCGCTGCGCGTCGTCACGCGGTCGCTGTCCTGCAGCGCCGTATGGATGATCTTGCGCTCATGGCGGTTCATCGGCTCCAGGCGTACCTCACGGTGCGTGCGGCAGGCCTTGGCTGCCAGATGATCCGCGAGCGTGCGCAGCGTCTCCGCGCGGCGGGCACGGTAGTTCTCGATATCGAGCAGGATATGCTGACGCTCGCCATCCACGCCGCGGTTCGCCGCGAGGTTCGCGAGATACTGCAGCGCATCCAGCGTCTGGCCGTGCTTGCCGATGAGGATGCCCATATTCCTGCCCTTGAGGCTGAATACCGTGCCTTCCTCACTCTCGCTGCGCGTAATCTCCACAGGCACCTGCATGGCCGCCAGCACCTCGTGCAGGAACTTCTCCGCGCGTGCAAGCTGCTCCTCTGCCGTCGGCTCTTCTTTGGGGGCAGCCGCCTCAACAGCCGCTGTCTCTGCCGGTGCAGCGGCTGTTTCACCGGCCTGCAGGGCTTTTGCTTCCGTCCCGGGCCCTGGCGTTACCGCCTCGGGCACTGCCGCAACTTTTTCTGTTTTTTCTTCAGCCTCAACCGCCGCAGCAGTCCCAGCCGACTCTGCCAGCTGTTCCTTGCGCATGACGCGCAGGCGCGCCGGACGGCCGCCGAACAGCCCGAGAAAAGCGGCCTTCGGCTGCTGCAGCACGACATACTCGATATCGTCTTTCGTGCAGTGCAACTCCTGCAGCGCGTCGGCGAGTGCCGCCTTGATGCTAGCGCCCGTCACTTCGATTGCCTCAGCCATCAGGCATGCTCCTTCTTGGCCTTGCCAGGCTTCTTGTCATCCCCACGGTACATCCACCACTGCTGCGCGATCTGCACGATGTTCATCGTCACCCAGTACAGCACGAGGCCGGAGGGGAAATTCAGGGAAATCCAGCCGATGAAGAGCGGCATGACCGTCATCATGATCTTCATCTGCGCATTCATTTCCGTCGTCGTCATCTTCTGCTGCAGCCAGGTCGTGAAGGCCGAGAGAATCGGCAGGATATACAGCGGATCCGGATTCGACATGCTCGGCAGCCAAAGGAAGGCAGCCGCCTCCTCCGAAGGATACTGGAAGTTGTACAGTGCGTAGTACATGCCCATGAGGATTGGCATCTGCACGAGCAACGGCAGGCAGCCGGCCAGCGGGTTGACGCCGGCATCCTTATAGAGCTCGCCCAGCTTCTGCTGCATGAGCTGCGGATTGTCCTTGTACTTCTCCTGCAGCTTCTTCATTTTCGGCGAAAGCTCCTGCATGGCCTTCATCGACTTGACCTGCTTGACCGTCAGCGGATAGAGCAGCATCTTGATGATGATCGTCAGCAGGATAATGGCCATACCGTAGCTGCCAAAGCCCGTGATATCCGTCAGATTGAAGAGCAGCTGCAGCACGAAGCCCAGCAGATCCTCAATGGGCTGAAACAACGAACCAAAGAAACCCATTTCTAATTGTCACATCCTATTTTCTTCAACAGTGATCAGCAGCCGTCAGGGCACGGGATCGTAGCCACCCTTATGGAAAGGATGACAGCGCAGGATGCGCTTGAGTGCCAGCCAGCCGCCGCGTCGTGCCCCATAGCGCGTAATCGCGATCAGGGCGTACTCGGAGCAGGTGGGAATGTAGCGGCAGGAAGGCGGCTTCAGAGGCGACAGCCATGTCCGATAGAACCGGATCAAAAGCAAAAGCAGCCGCTGCATCAGCCATCCTCCCGGGCGATGCCCGCCTTGCGCGCCACGCGCATGAAAGAGCGCTCCACCTCGGTGCCCGAAGCCTTCACCGCCCCGCGCCGCCCGACGAGGAGCAATGCCATGCCGTCCCTGAGCTCATGCTGGTGCTGGCGGTAGGCTTCGCGCAGCAGGCGCTTCACGCGATTGCGCACGACGGCACAGCCGAGTTTCTTGCCCGCCGCGAACGCGACCCGGCCGGAAAGCCTCTGCTCGCCCTTCGGCAAACGGAAGACGTAGAGCACGAAATAACGGTTGGCGAAAGAGTGCCCGCTCCGATAGACTTTCTGGAAATCACTGCGCCGCTTCAGCATCCGTTTTCTCGGTAAAGTCAGCATTGCAATTCTCCCCATCCAGTGTAATCAAAATCCTATATAATAACCTGCCCGCAGGCAGTCCATACCAAAAAGAAAAGGCCACCGCAGTGACCTCGCATGGATTTATGCCGAAAGCTTCTTTCTGCCGCGCTGGCGTCTTCTCTTCAGAACGAGACGGCCGCCCTTCGTCTTCATGCGCTCGCGGAAGCCATGAGTCTGCTTTCTCCAATGGTTGTTCGGCTGGAAAGTCTGTTTCATCTGTATGGACACCTCCTTCCGTTGTGGGATTGTAGTTATGTTGTATTTCTGACATCGTTCGATAGAAGCATAGTATCAGAATTTTAACTATGTCAAATTATAGCCTACGCTCAGGGGGGTGTCAAGCACTCCGCAGACGTGAACTGTTGATAAATTGGGGATTTTTCCCCGCTGCCCGTGGAAAAAGATGTTGATAACCATCACAGTATCTGCTAAGATATTGTTGATTAATGTGCGGAAAACAATCTGTGCGCAATCGGATCTGTCCACATTTTACGCCTCTTGCGCGTGCTGGCGTATAGTTATCCACAGCTGTGGATATTAATGTGGATAATTTTTATGCACAGTTTTTATGAAATTTGACGCTTTAGCAGGCGCCCCCGCAGAGAAGGAAGGATTTTTCTATATGGATGATACACAGCTGCAGGGCATCTGGGCGCAGATTCTGGAAAAGACCAAGGAATCGCTGGCCCAGGCCGCCTGTGATAAATGGCTCGTGCCCGTAAAGCCGCTGGACCTGACGAGCAAGCGGCTCGTCCTCGGCGTGCAGAACGATTTCGCCAGTGAATGGATCAGGGACCACTACCTGACCATCCTGCAGGATGCGGCCGAGGCCATCATCGGCTCGCCACGCCAGATCCGCCTGCAGACGCTGCCGGAGGAGGAAACGGAACCGCCCGTACAGGGCACACTGCTCGATGTCGATAACACAGCGACGGTTCATGAGGCAGCGGATACGGAGAAAAAAAAAGATAAGAAAAATCAGCCGAATGCAGAAGGCAGTCTCCCCGGCCTGCAGGTCATCGCACCGGGTGACAACTCCTCGCTGAACCCGCGCTATACGTTCGAAACCTTCGTCACGGGCAGCTCGAACCAGCTGGCGCATGCGGCGGCCCAGGGCGTCGCAGCCCAGCCGGGCAAGGTCTACAACCCGCTCTTCATGTACGGCGGCGTGGGCCTCGGCAAAACCCATCTCATGCACGCCATCGGCAACAAGGTGCTGCACGACCACCCCGAGATGCGCGTGCTCTACGTCTCCAGTGAGAAATTCACGAACGAGCTCATCGACTCCATCCGCCGCGGCTTCCCGGAGCGCTTCCGCGCCAAGTACCGCCAGATCGACGTGCTGATGATCGATGATATCCAGTTCATTTCCGGCAAGGAAAGCACGCAGATGGAATTCTTCAATACCTTCAATGACCTGAAGGATGCCGAGAAAGCCATCGTGATTTCCTCCGATCGCCCGCCGAAAGAGCTGGAGCAGCTGGAGGAACGCCTGCGTTCCCGCTTCGAGGGCGGCCTCATCGCCGACATCCAGCCGCCAGACTTCGAGATGCGCGTCGGCATCCTGCGCAACAAGGCGCAGATGGAGCACTACAGCGTACCCGATGACGTGCTGAAATACATCGCGAACCATATCGACAGCAACATCCGTGAGCTGGAAGGCGCACTCACCCGCCTCGTGGCCTACGCCTCGCTCATGGGACGCCCCATTACCACGGAGCTCGCGGCCGAAGCCCTGAAAGATATCCTGCCCAAGGGACGCCGCCGCGAAGTCACGCTCGACCTCATACAGGACGTCGTTGCCGCTTACTTTAAAGTAAAAATCGAAGATTTGCACTCCAAGAAGCGCAGCCGCAGCATTTCGTATCCCCGGCAAATCGCCATGTACCTCTGCCGCGAGCTCACGGATACGTCGCTGCCACAGATCGGCAATTTCTTCGGCGGCCGCGACCACACGACGGTCATTCATGCCTGCGATAAGATTGGCAACGACCGTCAGAGCGACGTGAAGCTCGAGCATACGCTCACGCAGCTGACAAACCAGATCCAGAATATGTAAAATTAGCCACAAAAGGCACGTGGATAACTATGTCGAAAAGCACGGTACAACGTTGTCGATACATTGTGGATAAGTAGAGGGCAGGATTTATCCGTGGAAACTGTGGATAACCTGCCCTTTGGTTATGAACACGTTATGCACAACCATTTCTGTGGACAAATCGCCCGCCCGGCCACTTATCCACAAATCCACACGCCCTACTACTACGTCTACTATTTTCTTAAAAATCTTTATCCGTAATATATTCCACGCAAGAGAGAAGGCCACGCTTTGAAATTCACCTGCAGCAAGAACGATCTCAACGAAGCCCTGCGCATCGTCAGCAAGGCCATCGCCACGAAACCCCAAACACCAATCCTATCCTGTATATTTATACAGACCCAAGGTGACAAATTGGAACTCCAGGCCACGAACTATGAGTTGAGCTTCATCTGCCACATTCCAGCAACTATTGAAGAGTCTGGTGCCATCGCCCTCACGGGACGCTATGTACTCGAGGTTGTCACCAAGATGCCTGGGGATACGATCACCTTTTCCATGATGAATGACGACAAGACCATCCATATCCAATCCGGCCAGTCGAAATTCACACTGCTCAGCATGAACGCTGCCGAATTCCCGCAGATCGAGCACCTAGCAGGCAACGTGCAATTCACGCTCAAGGACAACGTGTTGCGCGAGCTCATTCGCAAGACGATCTTTGCCTGTGCCACCGATGAAGGCCGCCCCGTATTTACGGGCTGCTCCCTGACCATTGAGGGCAACAAAGTAACCATGGCGGCTACGAATATCCATCGTCTGGCCGTCATCAGCAAGGTATTTGACCAGGAGATCGGCTCCATCCAAATCATCATCCCGGCCAAGATCCTCGCCGAAGTTTTGCACATGCCGGGTGGGGATATCCCAACGGAGGTCACGATCACCTGCTCGTATAACCAAATCAGTTTCAGCACGCCTTCCGTCTACATGGCTTCCCGCCTCATCGAGGGTCAGTTCCCGAGCTTCACGAATGTTATCCCCCGCTCCTTTGCCACGAACGTACAGGTGGATCGGGCGGCTTTCGCCGCGGCCATCGACCGCGTAGCGCTCATCTCGCGGGCCGGTGACTACAATGTCGTGAAACTGCAATTCAGCAACGGCAATATCCATCTGCATTCCCGCAATCCGGAAATCGGCGATGCCGACGAGGATGTGGCAGCTGAGATCGACGGCCCGGATCTGATGATTGCCTTCAATGCGAACTATCTCATCGACGTGCTGAAGTCGATGCAGGGCGATGTCTGCCGTATCGGCCTCAACAAGGAGCTCTCCCCCGCCGTGCTGCGCGAGCCGGACGATGAAGATTTCCTCTATGTCGTGACGCCGGTGCGCACGGCGCATTGAGCCGCGAAGCGGACAGAAAGCAGGTTGCATCATGGAAAAAATCAGTATCGATACGGAGACCATCCAGCTCGACCAGTTCCTGAAATGGGCCGGCGTCATCGCCTCGGGCGGTGAGGTAAAGCCAATGCTTACCGATGGCCTCATCAGGCGCAACGGGGAAAAGGAAACGGCGCGCCGCCGCCAGCTGCGTCCCGGCGATATCATCGAGATCGAGGGCATGGGCAGCTGGCAGGTCGTACGGGACGACAAATGATATGTTCGTAGAACAATTACAGTTGCGCGATTTTCGCAACTATGACGCGCTGACGCTGGCGCTGGATGCGGGCATCAACATCTTCCTCGGCGCCAATGCACAGGGGAAGACGAATATCATCGAGGCCGTCTACTTCGCATCCCTCGGCCACTCACACCGTACGCGTACGGAGCAGGAGCTCATTCGTTGGCAGCAGCCGTCGGGCAGCATCCAGCTGCAGTTCCAGCGTGCGGGCGTGAGCCAGGCACTCGCCTTTCAGTTCGTGCGCGGCAAGAGGCGTCGCATCCTGCTGAACGGCGAGCCCGTGCGTCCGAAGGAGCTCGTCGGCCACTTCAATACGGTGCTGTTCGCGCCCGAGGACCTCTATCTGATCAAGGGGGCGCCGGGGGAACGGCGCCGTTTTCTTGATGGTGAAATCTCGCAGGCCAGCCCGGCCTACTATCATGAGCTCGCGCAGTACAATCACCTGCTGCAGCAGCGCAATACCCTGCTGCGCAAGATCCGCGACCATCAGGCCGGAGCCAGCATGCTCGACCTCTGGGACCCGCAGCTTATCGCGAGCGGCGTGAAGATTATCCGCAAGCGTCAGGCGGCCGTGCAGAAGTTCAACATGCTCGCCAATCTCATGCAGCGGCGCATTTCCGGCAATGTGGAAAACCTGCAGGTTGGCTACGTTATCCACGGCTGGCCTGTGGGTACATCGACAAATGAGCTGGAATCATGGTATAATAAAGAGCTGGCAAAAAAACGGGAGCTCGATATCCTGCGCGGCACGACGAGCCGCGGCCCGCACCGCGATGACCTCGCGCTCACCGTGAACGGCATCGACCTGCGCACCTATGGCTCGCAGGGACAGCAGCGCACGGGCGTGCTGGCGCTGAAGCTGGCCGAACTGGAATTCCTGCGCTCGGAGACTGGCGAATACCCCGTGCTGCTTCTCGACGATGTGATGAGCGAGCTCGACGCGGACCGGCGCCAGCGTCTGCTGGCCTTTATCTGCCGCGAGCATATCCAGACGCTGATCACGGCGACGGATGGCGCATATTTCCCGGCAGATGGGCCCGGCGTATTCTATCAGGTGCAGGCAGGCAAGGTGATGGGGAAACGCTGATAAAATCGCCAGCTCAATGAATCAGCGTTTCCCCAGGGAGGCAGAAAGATCATGTATCTGCATATCGGCAATGGCTGTATGCTGCGCCAGCGCGACATCAGCGCGATTTACGATGCCGGCCTTTTCCAGGGCGGCGATGAGACCGCGCAGCAGAATTGCCGCACCCTGGCCCCGCTGGGGCTGCGGGCAGCGACGCTTGCGGCCAACGCACGCATCAGGTCCGTCATCGTGACGGACACGCAGGTCTGGTACTCGGAGATATCCTCCCTGACCCTGCAGCGGCGCTGGCAGCAGCCATGGCGCGATTAACGCATATTACGCAAGGAAAAATTTCGCATAGATTTGGATGAGGAGAACAATATGGCAAACGAGAAAGAACAGCAATCCATCGACCTGACGCCGGACGAGCCGGCCGCTCCGGTCGTGGATGAGTTCGAGGATAAGGACCTCGATACGACAGGCGTGGAGATCCATACGGATGAGTCCAGCGCTGAGGTATCCGCCGTCGAGGCCGATTACGGTGCCGACCAGATCCAGATTCTCGAGGGTCTGGAGGCTGTGCGCAAGCGTCCGGGCATGTACATCGGCTCCACGTCAGAGCGCGGTCTGCACCATCTGGTCTATGAGGTCGTTGACAACTCCATTGATGAGGCGCTCGCAGGCTACTGCGACCACATTGAGGTCACGATTCACGAGGACAACAGCATCACGGTCGTCGATAACGGCCGCGGCATCCCCGTGGATATGCATGAGAGCGGCAAGCCGGCTGTCGAGGTCGTGCTCACCGTGCTGCATGCGGGCGGCAAGTTCGGCGGCGACGGCTACAAGGTCTCGGGCGGCCTGCACGGCGTCGGCGTCTCGGTCGTCAACGCCCTCGCGACGTCCATGGATGTACAGGTCAAGCGCGATGGCAAGATCTACGCGATTTCCTTCAGCCGCGGCAAGACCATCAGCCCGTTGCACGTCGTCGGCGAGACGCAGGAGACGGGCACGAAGGTGCATTTCTGCCCGGATCCGGAGATTTTCACGGTCACGACCTACAGCTATGATACGCTGAAGCACCGCCTGCGCGAGCTGGCCTTCCTCAACCACGGCATTACGATCACGCTTACGGATGAGCGCGGCGAGCGCAAGAGCGAGACCTTCCATTTCGATGGCGGCATCAGCTCCTTCGTCGCCCACCTCAATCGCAAGAAAGAGGTCATCAATCCGGAGCCCATCTACTTCAACGGCGCCAAGGATGACACGCTCGTAGAGATCGCGCTGCAGTACAACGACAGCTACCAGGAGAATATCTATTCCTTCGTCAACAATATCAACACGGAGGAAGGCGGCACGCACCTCGCGGGCTTCAAGCTCGCCCTCACGCGCTGTGCCAACGACTTCGCGCGCAAGCAGAATATCCTCAAGGAAAAGGACGCCAACCTCACGGGTGAGGATGTGCGCGAGGGCCTCACGTGTGTCATCAGTCTGAAAATCCGCGAGCCGCAGTTCGAGGGCCAGACGAAGACGAAGCTCGGCAACTCCGAGGTGCGCGGTATCGTCGATTCCATCGTGACCGAGGGCCTCTCCGAGTACTTCGAGGAGAATCCGGCCATCACGAAGAAGATCATCGACAAGGCCATCATGGCTGCCCGTGCGCGTCAGGCCGCCCGCAAGGCCCGCGAGCTCACGCGCCGCAAGAATGCGCTGGAGGTCTCCAGCCTGCCCGGCAAGCTGGCCGACTGCTCCGTCAACGATCCGGACCAGTCTGAGATCTACCTCGTCGAGGGTGATTCCGCAGGCGGCTCGGCCAAGCAGGGCCGCGACCGCCGGTTCCAGGCCATCCTGCCGCTGCGCGGCAAGATCCTGAACGTAGAGAAGGCGCGTCTTGACAAGATTTTCGCCAACGCCGAGATCCGCACGATGATCACGGCCTTTGGCACGGGCATCAGCGAGGAATTCGACCTCGCGAAGCGCCGCTACGGCAAGATCATCATCATGACCGATGCCGATGTCGATGGCGCGCATATCCGCACGCTGCTGCTCACCTTCCTCTACCGTTACATGAAGCCCTTCATCGAGCACGGCCACGTCTACATTGCGCAGCCGCCTCTCTACCAGATCCGCAAGGGCAAGAAGCACTGGTATACCTATAGCGATGATGAGCTCGCGAGCAAGCTCGATGAGGTCGGCCGTGACGGCATCACGGTACAGCGCTACAAAGGTCTGGGCGAGATGAACCCGGAGCAGCTCTGGGAGACGACCATGGATCCGGAGCAGCGCACGATGCTGCGCGTGGACATGGAAGATGCCGAGGAAGCCGACGAGCTCTTCACCATCCTCATGGGCGACAAGGTTGACCCGCGCCGCCAGTTCATCGAGGAGAACGCGAAACTCGTGCGCAACCTCGATATCTGATTCTTCACAGACAAAAGACGTGTACGTCCGCTTGGGCGTACACGTTTCAGCTATCTTCCACCTGTTTTTGCTATGTTGAATCTATGGGATGTGGCAGTTCTGCCGGACGCATGATTGCCGCGCAAGGAGTGACGCCTCATGCTGGAGACCATTTTTGCCGGCTTTCTCACGCCGCCCTGGCTGGCAGCCTTTACGAGCATTATCCTGCTCGACCTCATGCTCTCGGGCGATAACGCCATCATGATCGCGCTGGCCAGCCGCAACCTGCCGCCTCACCACCGCTCGCGGGCCATCATCATCGGCGGCATCGGCGCGGTGCTCATCCGCATCGCCTGCACGCTGTTTGCGACGGGGCTGCTGGCGACGCCGGGGCTGCGGGCGCTTGGCGGCGCGGCCCTGATCGTCATCGCGGTCAACCTCATCGCGGAGAACCACGGTGCGGGCGGCGGGCAGGAGCAGGTCGCGCAGCCCAAGACGCTGGGCGCGGCCGTGCGTACGATTCTCGTCGCCGACTTCATCATGAGCATGGACAACATCCTGAGCCTCGCGGGTGTCGCGAACACGGTGCCCGAGGGCAAGTGGGGGCTCATCATCTGCGGTCTGCTGGTCTCCATCCCCATCGTGCTCTTCGGTGCGCAGATCTTCCTGCTCATCATGCTGAAACTCCCCGTGCTCATCTATCTCGGCGCGGGCATCCTCGGCTATACGGCCGTGCAGCTCATCGTGGAGGATATGCTCGTGGGCAGCTATTTCGTCCCCTTTACCCTGCCGCTGGAGATCCTGAGCATCCTTGCCATCTGGGGCATCGGCTGGTATCGCGGTAAAAGGCGGTCGGCAAAGTAAGCTAAGACGCAGGGCATAGGCTCTGTTTTATCCTCGTAATTTTCTGGGAGGTATTGCTATGAATACGGTAAAAACGGCTGTACTGATGGCCCTCCTGATGGGCATCATGGTCGCCATCGGCGGCGCTTTCGGCGGCTCGTCCGGCGCGACCATCATGCTCGTCATCGCCATCGGCATGAATTTCTTTTCCTACTGGTACAGCGCCCCGATGGTGCTGAAGGCTTACAACGCGCGCGAGGTTACGCGCGAGGATGCGCCGAACCTCTACGGCCTCGTGGAGCAGCTCGCGGCCAATGCGGGCCTGCCCATGCCGAAGGTCTGCATCACGGAGGCCGCAGAGCCCAACGCCTTTGCGACGGGACGCAACCCTTCGCACGCGGCGGTCGTCGTCACGACGGGGATCATGCAGGCCCTCGACTATAACGAGCTCAGTGGTGTGCTCGCGCATGAGCTCTCGCATGTGAAGCACCGCGACATCCTTATCTCTTCCATCGCCGCGACGTTCGCCACGGTCATCGGCTGGATTGCCAATATCGCGCAGTGGGCGGCCATCTTTGGCGGACGTAGCGATGACGATGAGAACGGCGGCATCATCGGTCTGCTCGTCACGGTCATCGTCGCTCCCCTCGCCGCCTCCATCATCCAGCTCGCGATCTCGCGCTCGCGCGAGTACGACGCCGACAAGAGCGGCGGCGAGATCTGCGGCAATCCGAACTACCTTGCCGATGCGCTGGAGAAAATCGAGTACTACGCCCAAAACATGGATCGCCTGCCCGAGGCTACGCCCGCGACGGCGCACATGTTCATCATTAACCCCTTCGAGGGCTCGAAAAAGGCGCTCATGAACCTCTTCAGCACGCATCCGGCAACGGAGGACCGCATCGCCCGCCTGCGCATGCAGGCCCGCGAAATGGGCGTATAAGATTGCACCATATCACGTAGACACGCCAAGACGGCTGCCGCGATTTTTTCGTCGGCAGCCGCCTTTTGTTATGAAAAGTTTCTTCGTACTACTGGAAAAAAGCGCAAAGTTCCCCAGCAGCTTTATAAAGCAATTTTTTGATATATCCTATGCAGTTGCTAATGCGGCATTAGTCATATCTGGCAT
>Ga0256404_1002059_pt1 | contig 45659 bp, 42 predicted proteins | sample RumenRJG_01DNA_FD_185990 | JGI IMG/M metagenome (GOLD analysis project Ga0256404, IMG submission 185990) | Bovine rumen microbial communities from Lethbridge, Alberta, Canada - RJG_01 | ecosystem: Host-associated > Mammals > Digestive system > Stomach > Rumen | place: Canada: Alberta | collected... | reverse complement strand
TCCCAGATCTTGGTGACAAAGTACAGATAGTCTTCATCGCTCATGGAAAAGCCAGCCCGGCCTTCTGACCGGTAAGAGCCGGATTTCTCAAACCAGGCCCCTTCGTTTCCTCCGGCCACCCTCTCGGCATATCCATTGTCGAACGTGAACTTCCACGGATATTTCATCGGGCGCCCGTTCGGGTCCGTCGCATAACGGGTTACGGTGAGTTTCAGGCACTCACACATGCCCTTGTGCGGACCACTGGAGAAAACCAGGTAGTTATGAAGCCGCGGCCATGTCATATTCACGGGATCCTGCGGCGGGGTTTCCGCCCAGGCGTGCAGCTTCATCACGTCCTTCTCATTGAGCGAGAAGCGGAGGCGTTTCGCCTTTTCGCCCTTCCCGTTCGAGAAGTCAATGAGAAGCAGGTTGCATCTGCCTCCTGTCAGCTCCTCAAAATGGGACAGGTCCGTCCTCTCCCAGGCGGCACTGGCGGCCAGCGTCGCCTTGTTTGTTTTCAGAGCGCAGATCTGCGTGCTTACTCCCTGCTCACTCCATAAGCTCATCCTTCATCCTCCTTTTTGTATTGGATAAGGACATCCTACCGTATCCGGCAGAAACGCCCTTTTTCCGGAGAAAACGACGATCCAAAACGAAACCGCCGTGAACCATTCCGCCTGCCCTCATGTAAACGAGAGCAGGCTTTCAAGCGACTGGAACGCATCCGTTTTTTTCACCGGATACGCCCTGTACGCCTCCATCAGAAGCTGCGGCTCTGATGCGCCGCGAAATGTGTTCTCCGCAAGCGTACAGACAACATCGAGCCTGCGAGGCTGCCCGTCGTCCTGATACTGCCGGGCCATATGGAACCCGACCGCCGTCAGGCCATCCTGTCCGTTCAGCTTCAGATGATCTTCTTTCCGGCCCATCACGGACCAGAAAGAGCCGTTCTTCGGCACCAGAGGAAAATCCCGTACCCGGAAGACCGGGGCCGGATTGCCTTCGCCAAACGGTTCCAGTTCACGAAGATGCGCCAGCATCGCCGGAACCTGCCGCCGGTCGATCTCAAGGTCATACCAGACGACATTCGAATCCTCCGGGAATCCGTGATCTGCAAGCGCCGCATCCAGCGCTCTGGCGCAGCGTACGAGACCACCTCTGGTCAGCGACATGCCGGCCGCACCGGCATGTCCGCCATAACCAAGGAAGCAGTCCGCCGCCTGATCGAGCAGCGCCTTCAGATTGACGCCGTCCCATGTCCGGCCGGAACCTTTGAGGATGCCGCCAGCATCCTTACCATGATCTGAGAAGACCAGAACGGGCCTCCCAAATCGCTCCGCCAGATGGGACGCGACCAGACCGTTCAGCCCCTCCTGTCCATCCGGGTCATAGACCACCAGGACATTCGGGAGCCGGCCCAGACAGGAGGACATCGCCTCCACATGCCGGACCGCCCGGCCGGTCAGCACTTCCGTCAGGTCCTGCCGCTGCCGGTTGAGTTCGGTCAGCGCATGCGCCGCCTCATGCAGGGCATCCGCCTGATCCGCTCCCTCCCACGCATCATCGGACGTCATGGCTGTGACAAGACGGAACACCTGTTCCGCGCCGTCATCCAGCAGCCGTCCGGCTGCATTGAACAACGGCCCCAGACGGAATCCATAATCATCCGCCGTCGGACGGCTGACCTTCAGTTCGTCCAGAACGGCCTTCAGGCCGTCCGTAACCAGCCGGCGCTCCACCGCGTCGAACGACGCCCGGACAATAGCCCGGTTCGGGCCTTTCAGCGGCATGACGTCCGCGACGGTGCCAATTCCGGCAAACGCCGCCAAATACGGCAGACGGGGATCGTATGATCCCAGCAGCTGTTCGGCCAGCAGGAAAGCCAGCCCGGCCGCACAGTAATCCGTAAAAGGGGATTTTTCCGGATGAACGTGCGGATCCACCAGCGTGTCTGCCGGCGGCAGCACTCCGTCCGGACGCGGCAGATGATGGTCGATGACCGCGACATCAAGGCCTTTTGCCTTCGCCGCGGCAATCTGGTCAACGGCCACGATCCCGTTGTCTACCGTCACCACCAGCCCATCGTGAATACGGTCGATGATCTTCATCGAAAGGCCGTACCCTTCCGTGAACCGGTGTGGAAGATGCACTTCCGGCACGATGCCGAAGGCCATCTGAAACAAAAGCCATAAGATCGAGGAAGACGTAATGCCATCGGCATCATAGTCTCCTACGATGGTCACCGGTCCGTGTGGATGGGCATCCATCCAGCCGGTTAAAAAAGACGCCATCTCCCCCATGCCGTCAACGGGAAGACGATCGTCCTGAAGCGTCAGTTCCGCCGTCGTCATCCCAGTGGATGCCTTCACAAAGTCATCCAGCGTTCTGACAGCGGGGCGGCGCTTCCGAAATTCCCATTTCACTTCCTGTGCCATGTGCGATCCTCCTTAATACAAAGAGGATGCAGAAGAAGGACTCCTCTGCATCGTGATACGGTTTCAGTTTGAATATGCATCACGGCTCACGAAACAGCCTGTTCCGCGAGATCGGAGCCATTCGGCCGAAACGGCGGCCGATACGTGACCTGACCGGTCAAAACCCGGCTGCCCGTATCCAGCCCGTTTTCATCCGCACGCTGTTCGCCCTCGCGCACTTCCATCTCGCGGGCGTCAATCTGGTCAAGCAGTGCCACCAGATGTGCTTCCCCGGTTGCCGGGCGCTTCACGGCCCCGTAATCAGGCGCTCCGTGCGAGGACGCAAGGATATGCCGTACCGCGTCCAGTCTCGCCTCTATGCCTGCATACAGGTCCGGATGCCGTATCACTTCCGCGTCGATCATCCGAATCCCGGCAAGGATATGGCCTTCGAGGTATTCGGACGGCTCATAAGAAGTCTCTCCCAGCGGATCGGTTTTGTAGCAGACCACCTTCCCGATGTCGTGGAGCAGCACCCCGGCATACAGGATCTCCTTGTCAAGGTACTGGCCGTCCCCGCCGTACACGCGGTACAGCATGACGGCGCTCCGGAACATGGCTTCGATATGTTCGAGCAGGCCGCCCCGGTACGCTCCGTGCGCCATTTTCGCTGCCCCCGCAGCCAAAAGTTCCGGCTTGTGCTGCGCATACAGTGTGAGGACCAGTCCCGTGACCGATCCGTCTCCGGCTGTATGGCCGGGGCATTCCTTCATGAGCCACTGGAGGATATGGGTGTACAGGATTTCCGGATCGGCAGACGGATGACGGAGAAACGCGTCAGGCGTTACGTTCGCCGGCCCCTTTTTAAGATTCATCACGTCGTAGACCAGATGCCCGCCATACGTTTTGGCAGTCAGTGTCACGCTGACGACCGACCCGACCGGGAACCTCCGCACAGTCTCCTCGAACGTATGATTCCACAGGTTCGCGGCCAGCCGCTGCCCGCCGTCAAGGAAAATGGGACGGCCGTACGCCCGGCCGGACCGGGTCGTTTTCGTCTCGCCCCCTGCCAGAAGACAGACAATGGTGCCGGTTTTACCGGCTGTGAGCTCCCTAAATGTACGCATGCTGTTCTCCTTCCGTTTGTGATGTCCCCCGGGCGATTCGTGTACGATAAAGCCTCTTGGGGCTGTTGTCACCTTTAGGCGTCTGCGTTCTGCCGTCACACCCTGTGACGAAACAGACGTTCCTTCGTCGAATGAGGGCCTTTCCGGCTGCCGTTTTCGGCCGAAGGGGCAGGCGTCCTGAAACGAAGTCTTACCATACTGCCAGTATAGCGGGTCTCCGCTTTCGCCATGTTTCCGGAGAAAAGAAGGCAGGGCTCCCTTTCGCACCCGGACAAACGGTGCCGGTAGAGATGGTGTTTTTCCGGTCTGGCATACCGGAGGATCATCCTTTCGCTTCGGTCTGTCCGATTGATGTGTCCGCTCGAACCGGCATGCCGGATCATCCGACTGGCGTTATGGCCGGCTGGCGCTTCGGTTGGTCAGCTCCGGGCCGTCTCCTGTTCGTCAGCAGGCTGATACGACCGTCCACCAGAACATCGGGACTGTCTCCGTCGGCGCGGCTGTCCTGATGGTCTGGTCCGGGATTTCGGTCTGCCGGATTGTAAGGCGGATTGGTTAACTGATCGGGTCTTTCGGCCCTTGGTACGGTCTATGTTTTTAAGATTCACACACCAGGACAAGGGATTAAAAGTGGCACTTTTCGGCGGCCTGTTGGCCGGACTGGTACCCGGCCGGGCAGATTCGCCGGGCCTGGACGTTTGGGGACCGTCCCGAAAGCATGCTGTCCCGGCTGCCTCCGGCGGCATACGAAAAGACGGACATGCCAAAAGCACCCCCGCCGGTTTCCCGGATCGCGGGTGAGGCTCGTTCGGTTTTCTTTATTTGCAGGGGAAGCGGTACAGGTTCAGGCAGCGCCTGGCTCTGCCGGATGCCTGCCGGTCATGCCGGCCTGTTCTTTTAAGGATAGCTGCGCTTTGGCGTACCGTACCGCCGTGTCCGCCAGCATCCTCAGCGATTCGATGTGGACCTTCACATCTTTGATCCTCAGATCTTGTACCAGATGGATTTTGCGGACATTGCGGCAGCGCGTCAGCGCGGTGTACAACTGCCCCGATGAGAAACACGGCCCGATGAGATTGACCTCGTCGAAGGTCGATCCCTGTGCCTTATGGATCGTGATGGCATGCCCGTAGGTCAGCGGGAACTGGGTGACATCGTAGCCGTCGCCCAGATACTCGTGCCGGTTGATGCGGCGTTCTTCGCCCGAACCGTCAAAACGGACGATGAGAAAGCCCCTTCTTGGCACGATGGCGGTAATGACGCCCGTCTCTCCGTTCCGGCACTGGGACGTGTTGACCGTGCAGATGACCCGCATCCCGACTGCCAGTTCCAGATGGGCGGCGTATGGTCCTCTTTTCTTTTCATAGCCTTTATGCGGGTCAAACGAGATCCGGTTTTTGAACGTTTTGACGTATTCCTCGTTCAGCCGCTCCACATCTTCGTTCCGCCCGCACAGATAGACGGCGTCCGGATTCGGGGTATGGGACAGTGTCCGGTTCAGTTCAGAAATGACGTTCAGGTTGCCGAACGCCAGATTCTCCAGTCTCCAGCGGAAAGCACAGGATGCCGCGTCCCGTGAGATGAGCCGGTGGTTCTGGGTCAGGCAGAGATAATACCAGTTCCGTTCATGAAGGCGGACGCTGTCATAGGCGTACAGTCCGGGTACGTCCTTATTCCGCGCCAGGATTTTCGGCAGGTCTTCCTCTTCCGCCACCGGTTCCAGCTGCCGGAGATCGCCTGCGCAGATAAGCTGGATGCGGTGTCCCGTCCGGATTTCCGATTCACGGATCAGGGTCAGGATCAGGGTCATATAATCCGACCGGATCATGCCGACCTCGTCCAGCACGACGGTGTGACAGGGATCGAATGCATCCCGCCGGACGTCTTTCCACGGATCCCCTTTTTTCGTCACCTGGATCTGCAGAAAGGAATGAATCGTATAGGCAGGGATCCCGTTTGGGTACACCGTGGCGGCCTTGCCGGTCGGGACGAGGACGACCGTTTTACGGTCCCTTGCTTTCGCCATCGGCACGAGAAGCGAGATCAGCGTGGTTTTGCCGGAACCGCCCGGCCCCATCAGCCAGATATCCCGGTCCGGATGATCAAGGATCCATGCCGCGTTTTCTTCCGGTGTCCGGTCCTCAATCCGGCGTGCCGCCAGACGGCTCTGCCTGAGCAGGAATCCTCCTTCGCGTGTCACCCAGCTCTTGCGTTTCACGAGTGTGTTTCTGTAAATCCCGTTTGAGTTCAGAATCCTTTTGATCGTGCGGAGAGCAAGGCCGGTCCTGTCGGCCATTTCCGGATACGTGAGGCCCTGGTGCTTCAGCTCAAGCAGCAGGCTCAGCCATTCCAGCCTGCCTGCCCGTCTTAACTGCCTGTGGTAATCGCTTCTCTGTTTTTTGGACGCAAAGAGACCGGTTGCCGCCTGTTCCTCATCTGTGATGTGCAGATGATCGACGAGGATGGCATTGGACAGCACATAATAGTCCTGTCTGTGCGCGTGCGGCCTGTTCCGGTTTTTGGTATGCTTTATGTGGATGCCCTCCACTTCGCTGTCTGCAAGCGGGGCCGAATACAGGCTGTTCAGGTGCCGTATGAGGCCGAGCGGATCCGTGCCGGGCGTCGCAAGAGCCGCCTGATAGGCGGCAAACAGGAGATATTCCCGGCAGCCTGTGCAGTGTCCTTTCCGGACTTCGATCAGTTTTTCAAGGCCTTTCAGCTGCCCTTTCCGGTGCCGGAACGCGCCGGGACAGCTCTTCTTTCTGGTTTGGCTCTTCCTTGTCTTCTTTTCCCCGGCTTTCCGCTGCGAGGCCAGAGCCAGTTTGTTTTCGCCAACCCAGTCGTCCAGCGTGGCATAATGGATCTGTCCGTCCCCGTCTGTGCGAAGCCCGATAAAATGGCACATAAGGCCCGCAGCCTGGTTTACAGTGCCCGGCATCCGGACGCAGCGGGCCGGATCGGTCACGCACGGATCCACCTGGCAGACATCCGATCCGGACAGCAGCTGCGTGTATTTTTGAGTCAGCAGTGTGCGGATTGCGTTCAGCTTCCAGACAGCACCCCTGGCATGGGACGGCACGCTGTCCTTCAGGATATAAAGGAGCGCGAGTCCCCGTCCGGTAAACAGGATGGCCTGCGGCACGGAGAGCTCATGACGGTTGTATGCGTCGTTCAGCCGCTTTTTGGTGGCCCGGATACGGGAATCCCGGACGTGATGATCGTCATCATGCGCATCCAGGTCGATCACAATGCCGTTGTAATTAAAGACGTGGCATCCGTCGAGTTTGTAGCCTGTCATGCGGTTAAGAGACACATAGACATCCCGTTCCAGACTGTGCCATACGAGCCTGTCCAGATGAGCAGTTCCGTAAGCGCCGTGGGGTTCCGGCTTCCGGTAGGACGTGCCGTCTTCTTTGACGGCGTCTTCCAGCGTCAGCCGGATTGAGTTTCCGCCATGGCCGTCGTGATTTAACATCTGCAGGAACAAAGACTGTTCCTCTTCCGGCTGCATAGGCCGGCCCTTGGCGGTATGGAAATAGTCGGTATATGTCTGCGGCAAGTTCTTTTCCTCCCTTTAACCTGCGGTCAAACAGGCCGGCCACTGTGATCTCATCCAGGCAGAAAAAAGAGTCTTGCCATTTTTCAGGTCCATGCTATGATGGATTCGTGGTTAGATGAGACCAAGCTTATGGGTTGCTTGTGACGGCCGACTGGGTGCCTATCGATTCTGACCACTCTTTTTTTGTCTTTTTTTGGTCCGACACGACGAGACCCCCTGGAAGGCGCATCCAATCCTGCTCTTAGTATGATCGATTTTCCGAAACGCCTCATTTCCGGAGAAATAAAGGCAAGCCCGGCCGGATGGCCGGAAACGCGGTCCGCACGGCAAGAGAAAAACCTCATCTCTGCCGGATCTGCCTGCAGCGAATCCCGCCGCTGTCCGGAATCGTGACCGGGGGACATGCGGACGGAGCGGGCATGGCATGAAACATTTCCGTGAGGTCAGAAAAAAGCCATGACGCCCAGCTCGTGTCCGCAGACCCGGAAGAGCTGGAAAACGTTCGTTCATCTGTTCGGAGGCCAGAGGAGCAGTCAGTCCTGTCCCGCCTGACTTAGTTCCTGCCAAAGCCGGCTGAGCACCGCATCCGCTTCCTTCTCGATCTGTGCGGCTTTGTTTCGGGTCTGCTCCGCCCCGTTGAGCGTCTGCTCTTTCCGGTCCTGAAAGGCCTGCATGTCGAGGCACGATTCCGCCAGAGAATCCGGAAGATCTGGTTTTGCCCGTCTGATCCCGCTTCCAGTTCCCTCTCCGGTCTGTTTCGGTACCGGCTCTTCGATGCTTTCCGTCCCGTCCGTCTCGTATTTCGTAAGGCCCGGCTTCAGTTCCGCACAACCGGTCAGACCGCACATGCCAATGATAAGTCCTGTTAAGACGATTTTTTGTATGTTCATGACGTTGACCTCTTTCCGTTTTGTTCTGCTCAGAGTATGCATTTTTTGCCCGAAAACAGCAGAAGACCGCCCGCCCATAACAGACGAACGGTCTTCCAAAATTCACTTTGTCTTCCGGAAGGGGTGGATGGACAACCCTCTCTGGCTGGCGAACCTGCGGACCCACGACATGTTGCGCGGATCGCCGAGGAAGATCTCATCGATCCCCTCGACCTCATACAACGGTTTGTCATAAGCCTCAGCGGCCTCCCTATCCGTGGCAAATACTCCGCAAGCGTCGTTCGCCTGCAGGATATTTGCCTTGGGAATAACGCAGGACATGGCATAAGCTACGCCATGCTCCGACTCTTCCTGCGAAAAGCCAGCGTCCTCCCCTCTTAACATGGCTTTTACGGAAACCAGAGGGCAGGCCAGGTTTCCAAACTCTTTTTCCCAGTTACTCATTTTTCTTACATCAGCCATCTTCGTATCCTCCTTCTGTCGGAACGAAAAAAAACGACACGGAGAGGGCCGAAAGAAAGCACTCCGTGTCGTCAGTCATAAGGTTCTATTCCCAATATGAAGGCATGCCTGAAAAACAAACAAAACAACGCAGGGAAGACAAAAAGAAGAGGAGCCCGCGCCCCTCTTCCTTTCCAAAATCCAAATACGACTCAGCTTCCGAATTCGACGAGATAGTTGAGCACCACCGCGTTTTCGCGGTAGAACACGATCTCGTCGTTCCGAAGACCGCAGTCCGGGAAGGCGTGCACGCAGGAGAAGCCTTCCGCGTCCAACCCAGACTGGTCGTAGTCCCGAATGTCCGCCGCGTCATGGATCTCGCGCGGCGTGCCATAGGCTGTCGCATAGAGCCCCATGAAGGCCGTATCTGCCGAACCGTGCGCCCAGTACGTCCCGGCATAGGACGTGTAATTCCAGGACTTGGCGGAGGACGGCGCGAAGTAAATGCCGTCCCCCAGCATCTTTCCGGTAATCCTGGCGTTCGGATGCAGCTTGAGCCCGTCCGTCAGGATGGTAAACCAGTTCTCATTCCGGCTTCCATGCCAGAGCTGGCGTACCGCAAGCGGTTTTCCCGCTTTGCCGGACGCCTTCAGATACTGGTTAAAGGCGGTCTGCTGCGCCTTCGGGATCACGCGGTAGACGCGCTTCACCTTCGGTTTCAGCGTATCCGAAAGATGCTTCAGCACTTCTTCCTTCTGCGCGTCTGTGGCCTCGTATACTTCGATGCCGCGTGCGGAGAAGTCCGATGCCGTCACCTCTTCCGGCGTCCCGTCGATCATCGCCTGCATAGCCTGCAGAAGCGACTCTTCCCGGTTTAATATCCGCCGGAAATCGGATAGAGAAGCGGCAAACAGTTCTGCCGTCTGATCCATCCGGCGCGGGCTCAGGGCCGCCAGCACCGCCACCCGGCGGTTAAAGTCCTCAGCCTCTGTACTGGCGCACATCTCTTTCCAGACCGCCCATCCCTTTTCGATGAGCTGCCGGGTCGGGCGGATTTTGACCCCGTCCGCCAGGTGGTGCGCGACAAAGCCCCGGGCAAAACCCTTCAGCAGCGCGTAGAGCGCCGCGGACGGTGTCTGCGGCGCCGTGGCCGTTACCGTACCTCCCTTCGGCTGCGGATCGGCTGCCGCCGGCCTGTCTGCCACGGGTACTCCTGCCAGTTTCAGCAGAGGCTTCATATCGACGAGGTCCGTCACATCGACGTACCCCTTCGACAGCTTTTCCGCCACGAGGGGCCAGTACATGTACCCCTCATACGGCGTTTTCAGCTGGCGCATGCCGAACCGGTCTCCGGCCTGCGATCCGATCCGCCCATAAAAGGCGGTCAGCTTCCCGTCCGGAAGCGGAATGAGGGCGTACTCCTTGTAGTTGTTCGCCCGTTCTCCCGTAGCCCGGTTCGTGTTTCCGTTCACACACCGGAAGAGCACCGGCTTATAATCGGACGCTTGCAGGCCGCCGATCCAGCCGCTGCCCGTCACATGGAGCGCCGGACGCTCCATGCCGTTTTCATCGATCCAGGTGCCCCGCCGGGCTAACTTAAAGACAACCCTTCCCGGAACGTCCTGCACCTTTAATAAAAACTCACTCGGTACCTGGTTCGTTTCTCCAAGTGCCTTAATCTCTTCCGCCGCACAGCGGAAGACATCACCTTCCTCGTTTGCGATGCCGGTGAAGGTCTGCGTGTTATGATCTCGTGTGATTTCGACTGTCATGCCCTTTCCTCCCTTTGTGTAAAAAATGGCCGGAAAGGGAAGGCATGAAGCACTCCCGATTCCGGTAAATAACGATTCGTTCTGAACATGACGAACGGACCGGGAAACAGATTCCCATGCAAAAAGGCCTCCGCATCCGCGAAGACCTTTTCCCAAAGCATCTTGTGCCTCTTTACGCCGGGGCCATCTCCAAAAGCGCCCACGGCGCGCTTTGCGCCTCGTCATAGACGATAATCTCGTCATTGACAAGGTCCCGTCCCTTATGCGCAAAGACCGCATCATAAGGGCGGATCCGTTTCCCGGAGTAGTCACTGCACGCAGGCGTCCAGAGATGGACGTCTTTCTGGTGCCGGTACGCTACCCGGAAGACCAGGAGGTATCCGGTTCCTTCCTGCCCGCCGACCCAGTGGCCATAGCCTTTCAGGTCGGTATACCCGAGCGATTTTTTCGCCCGGGCAGCAAAATATGACCCATGCCCGAACATGGACCCATTCCGCGGGGCATCCGGATTGATCTGGAGCCCCCGGTGAAGAATGCCGAGCACGTTCCGCGACCGCGTGCCGTGGAATAAAAAATGCTCATCCTTCCGGGACGCGCCGTGTGCCTGCTCCCAGGCCGTAAGGCGCGCGCTGGCCAGCGCGTTCTCCACCATCACGACTTGCTTCAGCAGGCCGCGCGATTCACGGGACAAAAGCTTCCCGATCAGCGCCTGTTCCTTTTCGTCCGGACGGCGGACCGAAAGCCCGATCTCGTCCAGGATCGTGTGGCGGGCCTGGGCGGCCTTGCCAGACCGGGCGACGCGGCTCGCCATCAGGTCCAGCACCTCCTGCTCCCGCATCAGGATGTCCTGCTTCGCCTGCGCAGCGTCCGAGTGAAGAAGCATGGTATCCACGTCCGCCATTTCCCGCGGGATGGTCTCGAAGAGCCGGATCAGGAGGTCATTGACCTCATCCCGATCCGCCGTTTCGGCGATCCGGTGGATCAGGGACTGGCCTTCGTCCACCATGGCCTGAGTCACGACATTGAAAGAAACCGTATACAGTTTCTGAATGGCGGACTCCTGCGCCTCAATCAGCTGGTCGAACAGCCGGTTGATCTCCTTGTCTTCCAGCGGTGCCAGCCCTTCCTCGACCGCCTTTTCGCGGTAGAGATCCGTCACATCCTGAAACCCTTTCTTCAGGTGCGACGTGACCAGAAGATCCCAGCAGGACGCCGGGTAGGGCTTCTGGTAGCCTTTCCCCATCTGCCCGTTCCGGACACGGTTCATGACCGTATCGATGGGGGCAGAAGACGTTTCCTGTTTCATGGAAAAGAACGCATTCCGGTTTCCGGAAGCGTCCACCAGAACAAACAATTTATACCTCATACAATCCTCCTTTTTCCGCCGCAAATCTGTGTGCGCTTCGCATCATAAAAACCGGCAGCAGGAGGCGGTGAAGCACTCCTGATTCCGGTTACTCTAGCATCAGTGCAAACATGAGCGGCAAGGCGGAAAACAGGCGGCAGGAAGCCAGACTCCCCGTTCCGGCCGGGCACAGCCTTGTCATGTCCCTGCCGCAATGCCCGCAAAACAAAAGAAACTGCCGCACGTAATGCAGCAGTCCCTTTTGTTCATACCGGATGCCTTATGCCAGATCGGCGTGAGGTACCTGATCTTTGTGGTGAAGGAAGGCCAGATCGTCTTTCCTCCGCCGGTCGAGGTCCGCCGCTGCCTTGCGGCGGAGGCATTCCTCATATACCACCTTTACCCAGATCCAGACCGCATCCGAATCCGGATAACGGTCCAGAACCTGGTTGCACTCGGAAATCAGGTCGGCCTTATAGGTCGGCCCGAAGCCGTCCTTTCCTCCATTGACCTGATGGGCAATCAGACGATAAACGTCTGAAATGCCCTGCCGGAAGGCCGAACCTGCGCCGGTGTCCTCCTGCCTGGCATGCACCGGGGCGGTCGAATCGTCTCCGGCTTCCTTCATGGCCTTGCGCTCCGCGCGTTCCCGCTCTGTCAGGATCTCCAGAGCGGCGTAGACCAGCCGCTCTCCGAACGGGTCGGGGCACTTCTCTACGATCTTACTGGACGCGTCCGTCAGGGCGGTCCAGTAATCATCGGAGCGGAGCCCCTGCTTATCTCCGTTCCAGAAACGGAGACAGAAAGCAAAATACTTTCCGAACCAGGTGGAAAAGCTTCCACCCTTTCCCACTTCCAAAAAATTGCCGCCAATCATACTCATGAACGGCCTCCTTTCTTAAGATGCAGATGTGAAAACTTCCGGTTCACATCTGCATTGTCGATGAGATACAGCATGCCCGCGATGCACAGGCATGCCAATCCCAGGTGGCCGTTGAGAAGAAACACAACGGCAATTGAAATTAAAAAAGAAATTAAGTGATACGTCGAATCTCACACTCCTTTCATGAATAGACAAATATCGCAACGCCATAAACATGCAGGATGAAATGAAAAACAGAAAAAACAGCCCAGCACGCCAAAGCACATGCAGCGTATCCGCCGCGCTTCCGGAGAAAGGAACCGGATGTTTGGTCAGTCCGTATCCGGGGCAGGGCTGAAAGCCCATAAAAGGGGCCTTTCCGCACCAAACAGGTTCGGGCTGTACGTCCCGGTCCTGTTGTTTGCCTTTTGCTATAGCCCTCCTTCGCATTTCTCCGGAAAAGAGGCGGTTTTTGGATTGGCTGTATACTGGGCGCATCAAAGCAGACCAGTACGGCCCGCAGCTTCTGCGGCATGGGCCATGAAAAAGGGAAAGGGATCATATGGACTACAGAGCAATTTGTGCAAAGGCTTCGGCCGACTATATCCAGCAGATGACCGGGATCCTGAACGACGCGCTTGCCAAAGCGGCCGTGACGTCCGGTGAGGAACGGAAGGCACATCTTCAGGATGCGGACGACGCATATCGCCTGCTCAAGCATTTCCTGAAGGCAAAGCAGCCGCATTTCATGGAAGAAAACCCGCATCCGACGGCTCCGGACGGCGGACATCCGGATAAGGACGATATATCCTGCGCGGCTGACCAGGATGCGGAGCCGAACTCTGACCCGGCTGGGGATGGTTCGGCTGTCGGGGAATCTTCGGAGATGACGGAGGATCCGGTTGTCGTATCCTGCGTTCCGGATGACATCGATGACCGGGATCTGCCGTTCGGCCCCGACCAGGATGACGGCGGGCCGTCCGACGCGGAGGCAGGCGGACAGGATGCGCCGCATGAACCGCTGTTCTATGGCGGACCGAATGCCATCCTGGAAGACGATGATGACGGGAGCGAAGACTGCCCGTATGAATACGGAGAAGAGGACGAAGACGAGGACGTCGGATTCCGTGATACGATGCCGCCGGATGACGAGATCGAATGGGATGATCCGGATGAGACAGACAACGATCCGTTTCAGCCGGCCGGGGAGGGCTTGGACAGGCAGACTGAAGAAGATGCAATGGACCAGTACGCGGAGGCATCAGTATACGCCGAAACACACGGGGCAGACGGCACGTATGACCCGGGGGAAGAGGATCTGCCGTTCTGACGGCGAAGTCGTCGTCCAGACAGCACAAAAGCCCGAACCGAAGTCCGGGCTTTTGCCAAAACACTACCACATTAGTCAATCGCTTCCCAGGTTCCGTCCTGACCATAACGGTCAAACGGAAGATCCATGAGGGCGGCGACTTTCTCGCCGAGGTCAGCCTGTCTGTCAGCGGACATCTTTCCACTGGCTGCCTGACGATCCGCGATATCGCAGAGAGCCAGGTAACAGTCAAGGCCGGATCCACCGGTTGGGAATTGCGCGTCGCACTCGGCGGCGACTTCTTCGGCAGCGGCCGGGAGATTGTACCGCTTTGCCACGGCGCGGATCGCGTCGCCTACATGTTCGACGTCCATCGCGCCAAGGCGCTCGATCTTCTCCTCGGCGTCCTTAAACTGGGCGCCCAGCTTGGAGCACCGGTCAGCCAGAGCGTCAAGCGACGCTCCTGCATCGTGCGTCATCCGCACGGCGGTGCCGAGGCGGATGTGCCGGCCGTCCGCCTCGTAGAAGCACGAAACGGTAATGGCCGCCTGGCCGACGTTGCTCATCGAGAGCGTGACGCCGGCCATGAGACTGTCACATTTCATTGGCGATTTCATCCCGGCGAGCCGTGCCCGGAATCCCTCCTCCTGCAGGGGGTCGTTGAGCGCGATGCTCAGGATCCCGTAAGGAAGGGACACGACGCCCTCGCGGAACGCAGCGTCCGGATGGTCAGCCCGAATGGTTTTAAGGACTGTGTTGTACACGTCCTCTTCCGCCATCGGCACGAACTCTTCCGACCGCACGGCGAAGACCTCGCCGTACCGGATCACGACCTTGGCCCGCTTGCTGCACAGGCCAAGGCATTCTGTGATAAGTTCCGCCCTGCGCTTGGATTCCAGCGCCCTGAAATTCCGGGAATTCTCATCACGGTTAAAGGTCGGGCAGTCAAGCCCCGCCCGGCGGAGAATCGAGTTCTTCGCCATCGTCAGCGTGGGTACGGTCTGAAGTTTCCGCTTCAGAACCGTGGAGACGAACCACCCGGTCCCCTCCTCGGCGCAGCGCCGGTTGCGCGGGTCTTCCAGATCAATCGGCGGAAGGCTGATCTCATAGTCGTTCCGCTTGAATTTCGGGGCCTGCGCATCAAGCGGTGCCAGAAGGGGGTATTTCGAGACCGTGACAATGCCGATGTCTGCGGTCATGGGTTCCTCGATCCCATTCCAGATTTCCGTGTCATAGACGGAAGGCCTGCTTCCGTCTTTCACCAGAACATCTTCCCGAATGTCCGCGAAATACTTCGCGAGATCATCTGTGTCCTTCAGTTTCTTCACATCGTCCTCCGATGCGAAGAAACGCTCACACCATAATTTCTTAATCATTTCATTTGCCATATTCGCCATAAGCGGCCTCCTTATTTCTGTGCGGATTTTTGCCCGCAAAAAATAAAAGGACCGGTCATGGCAGCAGAAGAGCTCCCATGTGCCAGTCCAATGATTCGATCTCAATATGAAAGAAGGCCTGGAAAACAGATGCGGTCTTGCAATACCCTTCTTCGGCAGCGCAAACTCTGTTTTCGGTCAAAATTTTCATATTTGCATTGCATCCAAAAACTTGTACTCATGGGAAGGAGGGCATACAATATCAAAATGTGCTGTGGGATAACCCCGTCCGAAGCAAGGCTTCGGTCGTGGGCAGAAAACAGTACGGTTTTAAGGTTTACTCCTCCGGCTTCGGCCGGAGGTTTCTTTTTTTGCCATAACGTCCGCGGCTGATATATTTCCGGTGATGCGCTTCCGTCTGCTGTGAAGCAACATACTTTTCCAATGTTTCTAACGTAACGCCACCCGTTGTCGCAATGAAATAACTGGCTGACCAAAGCGTGCTTCCTTTTAACTGGAGAGCGATCTCGTGCCCGAAATGCTGGTGCAGTTCTTTAGAGAATTGCGTCTTCAGGCTTCCGGCCGCCCTGGAGGGAGCATCTGTCGGCTTCAGTTCAATCAGCAAATGGACATGGTCCCGGTCTGTCTTCAAACTGATGAGTCCGCCTCCGTTTGCTTTGAGAAGGCGCCTGGCAATGCTCTCCATATAATCACCCATTTCAGGGGTCAGGACAGGCTTCCGGTACTTTACGACAAACACCAGATGGTAGCTGATGGCGTATACTGAATGATGGGTCTTCCGGATTCTCTGGTCTGTCGAACTCATTATGAACCTCCGTCTGGCATATAAATTCCATCCATGCGTTTGCATAATGGCTGGTCTGATGGTATAGTATTAGCAGAAAGTAAGCCGTTTTTCAACATTCTACGATGACGAATGACATTTCCAACCGAGGCAGTCTGTATGAAAGTCAAAGCCAACGGCCCACGCTACTATCCGGATGAGATGAAGAACTTCTCCTGCGCAGTGGACGCCATAAAGCAGCTGAACAACGCTAAGATGGCCGCGTATGACGCGGCATGGCGCCATGCGGTAAAACCGGATCCTTCAGAAGCGGACAGGCAGTGGCGGCCATACCGGACACTTCGGAACGACTGGAAGCTTCCCGCGTTTTACGCGAACGCCATGGAGACGACTGTAACCGGCATCATTAAGTCCCAGGAGTCCAACAAACAGAACTACATCTCCAAAGTCGGGGATGATCTTGCCAGGATCAGGGATAAGATCTCGTCCAAAGAAGCAGAGCTTTCCCGGAAGCAGGCGGTGAAAAAAGCAATCCGTGCATACGCGAAGACTGGCGTCTGGAATGCTCCCTATCCGAAATGCACACTCCATGCTGCAGACAGAGTCATTTCCGGATGGAAGGTGGAGCTGCAGCCCGTCTCACAATATGAGTACGCCGTTGAGGACAAGATCCGGCGCCTTAAGGCCAATATCGCATACCTGAAAGACCTCCTTGCGCGGAAAGCCTCGTACCTTGAAAAGCTGAAGGCATCTCCCATCCCGAGGGCTGTGTTCGGGTCGAAAAAACTCCTTCGGAAGAAAGACACCGCTCCGTATCCCGGGTGGAAGGAGGACTTCGATTTCGCGAGGCATCATTCCATCACCATCGCCGGACGGGCGGATTCCTGCTGCGGGAACTACATCGTCCAGTACGACGAGATCACAGGCGACCTGGTCTGGCATCTGCCGCATGGAAAAGACGCAGTGTTCCCGCACTTCAAACCGGCCATTTACACAGCAGAGTTCCTCGCCAACATGAAGGATGGCAACGAAGCCCACCGAAGCGTCGGATATACCATCGAGCGCCGGATTGACGGCAACGGTAAGGAATATCTCCTTGTCTCGGCGTGTCTCACGCTCCCGCCAAACTCACACGCGAACTTCGACATCAGTACAGGCGTCATCGCCTGCGACACAAACGCGGACTGCCTCGCGTGGGCAGACCTTGACGGGAAGGGCATTGCGCTCTCCACAGGGACAATCCCGATGGAACTCCAGGGGCTTACGTCGAACCAGGCGAAAGACGCCATCGGTCGGGCGGTCAGCATCCTTGTGACGAAAGCGGTTTCAGCAAAGAAGCCCATCGTCCGCGAGGATCTGGAATCCAAACACATGAAAGTGGGTATGCGGTATCAGCCAAAGACAAGGAACCGAGCCATCTCCGCGTTTGCCTGCGAGCGCGTGGTTCAGACCATCATGTCTAAGGCTTATAAGAACAGCGTCGGCGTTTTTGCCGAGGACCCGGCATACACTTCTTTCGAAGGGAAAGTATGCGCTATGCGGCCCATGGGACGGCCTGTTCATGAAGCGGCTGCCGTCATGATCGGGAGGCGCTGTCTTGGCTGTGAGTCGGATGTCCCGGCGAAGTACCGGAAGGCGATTAACATGACGCCTTCCAAACGAGCCGCAGGCAATCTGTGGGCGGAGAAGCGCGAACGCTGGAAACGGCTCTATAACGCGCTGAAGGACGTCCGTACCCATGCGTTCTACCTCGATATCCCGGAAAACCTTGCGAAGAAGCAGCTTCTCGCGTGGATCAAAGAACATGACGTCCCGAAACGGAACGCAGGGTATGCCTGACCCGAAAGGCAGCCGAATCCGCCCGTCATATTGTCAGTACACCGCATCACCTGCGGAAGCAGCCCAGCTGTATCCGTATTTTGTAACAGCCAACAAGGCACCTGTGCTACCGGTATTTTCGCCATCCGCAATGGACTATCAGCGGACGCGGGGAGCCGGACGGACGGCACAGGAAGCCAGCCAAAGGCCGCCGGAATCATGATCCCCCGGGTTCAAAAAGGCGGCGGCCCACCGGGTAGCTGGTAAAATCCCGGGTCTGCTGTAAAGCATGGTTTTGTGTTCTGCCGCCGAGCTTTGGCGAAAGCGGCCAAACGCGAGGCACAGCCGAAGCGGCAGAATCCCCGTCCGACGCAAGTCGGTCGCGGGAGAAGTCAAGAGTACAGCAAAGGTTCCCAAGACGAACCGGGCATACAGGGACACACTGTTTCGCTTCCTGTTTGCCAACAAAGAACAAAAGGGCAATGCGTTGTCGTTGTATAATGCTTTGTCCGGAGAGCATCGGACAGATCCGGCAGAATTGGAAATCACGACCATCGACGATTTCATCTATCTCAACATGAAAAACGATGTGTCCTTTCTCGTAGGATCGGACTTGTTTCTCGTTGAACAGCAGAGCACATGGAATCCGAACATGCCGCTGCGCGGCTTGTTCTACCTGAGTGGGCTGCTGCAGGCTGAGGTCGAAAAGGAAGAGCTCAACCTGTACAGCAGATCGCAGCTCATGCTGCCGACACCGCAGTACGTGGTGTTGTACAATGGAAAGCAGGTTTCATGGGATCGCAGAGAACTGCATCTCACTGCTTCTTTCCGCCAGCCCGGCAAGAGCTGCATTGAGGTCACAGTACCCGTGCTCAACATCAATGCCGGACAGAACATGACGTTGAAGCATGCCTGCCAGCCGCTTTTGGATTACTCGTGTTTTGTGGAGGAAGTCCGGAAGCAGACGGAAAAGACGCCTGATCTGCATCAGGCGATTGCGCTGGCCGTGGATGTCTGTATTGAAAAAGGCATCCTCGCCGACATCCTTCGGAAGCACAAGCAGGAGGTGATCGGAATGTGTTACACGGAGTTTGATGAGGCGGCCGTTCGCAAGGCGGATCGTGAAGAGGGCCGCAAAGTCGGAGCGCGGGAAGGGCGGAAGCAAAACGCCCTCTGTAACGCAGGGGCAATGTTCCGCCTGGGATTTGCCTTTGACCTCGTCCGTCAGATCATCGGCCCGGTTTTGACCGATGAGGAACTTCGTCAGCTGGAGCGGGAGAACCGCGGATGCTGAATGGCTCTCCATCGAGTCCAGTGCTGCATACTCACAGAAAAACGGCCTGCCCCCATGTTGGGGGAAAGCCGTTTTTTTGCTACCTGTTGTGCCGGGACAGACAAAAACTGCCCTGCCTTTCGGAAAGGCAGCTCTGTTACCTTGCGCTGACGGTGAGCTTCCGGAAATCGCATGTCCCGTTCAGCCGCGCCAGACGTCCGAACTTCTCAACGTCCGCAAGCGTGCGTTCGGAATACACGGGCCATGCCTCCCGTCCCCTCTTCCGCCGCTCGCGCTCACAGGCGGCATCTTCCAGGACTTCGAGGAACCGGTCCTGATCTGCACGGCACCATGCTTTCCCGTCCCGCACCAATTCATACGGGATGTTGTCGCGATCCAGCACCCGCATGATCAGCCCGTCCGTATGGGCACCGAGAAAGCCGCACGGGTACGCATGCTTCGTCTGCAGGGCCGGATCCGGCTTGACCTGTACGGATCCGATCGTTTCCATGCCGACTTTCGGCACCTGAACGGCATGGCCCTGGAAAGTGGGGAGAGGCATCCCGGTTTCATCCTCCGGGAAAACCCAGTTGGTCCGCTTCCAGTACGCATCCTGCTGGCAGCGGATCGGGCGTACATGCGTGCACTGCGGATACAGACGCCTCAGGCGGTGCAGCCGTTCCAGATCCATAAGCGAGTGCATGCCGAGCACCAGTTCATACGGATCGTGATCCGCACGCTTCTCCGCCTCGCCGATGGCGTCTTCCAGCACCTGTTCCATCTCGCAAAGACCCATGGCATGCGATACGATCACGCCGTGGCTCAGGCTCTCCACGAAACGGTTGTCCCGGTCCAGGACAAATCGAATCCATTTATTCGTGTCCGGCCCCAGAAAGTCCGGATCAAAAGTAAACCGCTGTATATCTGCATATGTCATCCCGATCATCAAAGTTGTCTCCTTTCGGTTGATAGCGGCATTATACCACGGGCTGCGGTGCCGCCTGGTTTGCGGAGAAAATGCCGGACCGAAGGCAGGCAGCAAAAAAAAAGAGCGGCGGAAAACCCGCCGCTCAGCTGCTGGTCCAGGAGGCAAGCCTCAACAGCTTGTCCTCCCGGATCCATGGATAGGCAGAAGCCACGATAAACGGCCTGCTGTCTTCCATGTTGGAAGGAGCAATGGCGATTTTCATTGCCCCGTCCATCAGGGGGCCGCGATGCCAGTTGTGGGCCGCCCCCTTTACGAACACATGTTTGCTGACGCCCTTCGGCAGGCGGCAGACAAGGGAGATCCTGGATGGGTCCCCCTTCGACCAGGCCTTCATGGCTCGGGCAATGGCCCGGACACTGCCGTCTTTCAGGAGCACCCGCCGGATCGCCCGGGTCAGGACCTGTTCGTCCTTTTCGAGCTCTTCGTGTGGCGCACGGCGCGCCGCATCATCCCCCGGAAGGACGAAGCGGCCATGCGTATGGTACGTATGGTTCTCTTCCTCCTTCCCGTGCAGCAAATAATGGATCACGCCGCTGTCCGTGATCCACACATGCCTTTGGAACGTATGGCCAAAGGCTTTCGGATCCGTGATATCCATAGCACGGATATATCTTCTGATCCGGCTCTCAAGATTTTTCCATTCTTCCGAGCCTTCTTTTACGTTTGAAAGATTCCACATAATGCCTCCTTTTGCCAGACAACTCGTTACGCGGTAAACATGAGAGGTTCCGAAGAAAACAAGCTGTGATGGCATTTGGGGCGATGGAGTTTCAGGCAAAAGGGTGCCAAAAAAAAGACAGCCGGCTCGTGATGAGCCGACTGCCCTGCTGAGCAATCGATGACTGATTCTATGAGCGGCATTCGAACGGATCAGTAATCGGTGCGTCCGTCGTAAATAATCCGGATCCGGAGAAGCCCGCCGTTTTCCGGCGCGATTTCCAGTGTGATCATGCCGGTGGCGGCCAGGTCAATCGCAGCGGCCGCTCCGTCCGGTCCGCCGTTCACGGAGAGCGGTAGACCTTCCGGCACGACCAGACGGAAACCGCCTTTGCCCATGACCGTTCCTTCCATTACAATCTGCCGGAGGGTATCGGCAATCGGCACGAAGTACCGGTTTGAAAGGACGTCCCGCAGCACCTTCTCGTCATGTGCGGACACGGCCTGTTCCCGCACGGCTTCGTTGATATACGCTTCGAACAGGCGGTCCATTGTCGTTTTCTTCTTCATCGGCACGTCGGACGCCGGCACAACCAGAAGTTCTTCCATGAAAGCCACGGTCCGGCTTCCCGCCATCACGCGCACCGGCCCGATAGAGAACCGTCCGGATACCTTTTTCGAGAGTTCCAGATAGACGAGGGCGATGACAAAAAGCAGCGCCGCTCCTGCCGCGAACATGAGCGGCAGCGCCCGGTGCAGCCGTTCCGCCTCCAGATCATGGACGGTCACTGTAAAGGAGTTCACCAGGTCCGTTCCGAGCGTATCGGAGATGGTCACGGTCACCTTTGCCGTACCGGCCTTTCTGCCCATTATGGTCAGAACGTCGCCTGCGGTCACAGCTGTGACATTGCCATTGCTGCACTTGGCCGTCGTGATGACGGTTTCATGTCCCGGATTCGAGTACAGCGCGGACAAACCGTCAATCAGAAGGCTGTCTCCGACATTCACCTTCCGGTTTTCCAGCGTCACGCCTCTGACAGCCGTAATCGGCGCACGGACAGACACATGGCAGACCGCCGTCAGTTCTTTGCCGGTCTGGTCCACCCATGCCAGTGTGATATCCGTCTCGCCTGCGGATTTAGCCGTAATATTGAGCGTGGTGCCGTCAACCTGCGCATCCGCGACGCCGGGACTGGTGACATCCTTGACAGAAATCCTGACATGATCGGCATCCGTTGTCTGGACCAAATCCATCAAATTGTGGATCGCGGTCGTCTGTCCTACCTGAAGGCTTTGGTTCTCCAGTGCCGCGCCGGTGAGGGACAGCGGTTTTTCCCTGCCATGGAGTACAAGGTCCGCCGTCTTGTCATAGTAATCAGACGTCACTTCCACATGTACTGAGCAGTCCGCAGCGGATGTGACGGCATATTCGCCCCGCAGCGCTCCGTCGGAATACGCCAGCTTCACTTCTTCCGGCTGACCGTCCTTCGGCGTGACTGTGGCTTTTGCATCCGTCACTTCCTTATAGAAGTTCTCGTCAACGTCTTGCTCTTCATCGACGATCCTGCATACGATACCGACTTTTTGTCCGACATAGCCCGTATCGGGCTCATTGCCGTCCGGTACGTCAAGCCTGGCGGAAAGCGTAATACTGTAGTGATTGAGCAGGCCGACCCGGATGCTGTCGCCGGTGATGCCGTCCATGGCCAGCGTCCATTTTCCAAGCTTTGGACGCAGGACCTTAATACTGGCGGCTTTCTGTTCCAGATCATAGCGGACCGTGTCGGAATTGGACAGTTCCGTTGCGTGGCCGTCCGGATCCGTCAGGGTCAGGCTGCCGTTTGAAATCGCGTCCGCCGTTTTGCAGGCAATCCGGATGTTCATCTCTACGACGCCGGACGTAACGTCAATCGGGATTTCGTGATGCCCGCCATCGCCCGGGACTTCGCCGACTGTCTTGTAGCGGAGCTCGCACATTTTGGCCAGGATTATGCTGAACTGGTCCTCAATCTCATCAAGGGTCGTGACCATCGTGACCTCGCCGCCGGTCTCAACCGCAATCTTTTTCAGGCGTTCCTGACCGTTGCCGTCCAGCGAGTCTTTCCCGTCGCTGCTCTGGTAATTGAAGCCGATCGGATAGACAGCCACATCTCCCCCGCTGGCCCATAGCAGCGCCTTGTCCAGATTGGTTTCGTTTTCCGTTTTCTTGTCGTCCGCATCCAGATCGTCTACGCCGTCAGTGAAAAGCAGGATCGCCCGTTCCGCCTGATCGGCCGGACGGCCTTTACTCTCAAATAGTTCCTCTGCTTTGGCCAGCGCATTGCCGGAAGCCGTATCTCCTTTCGGATCGACCTGTGCCTGTTGGGTCACGGCCTTTACCTGATCGGCCGCGTTAACCTCGCTCATATTGATAAAATCTGGCGTATAGAGGGTAGCCGTATCCGTGAACCCTACAATGCCAAGGCGGCTGTTCGTGGCCGGCATCATGTTCGCGAATGCCTGTACGGCGTCCATAACCATGTTGCCGGGATCCGACTTCAGCATGGATCCGCTTCGGTCAAGCACCAGAACCACGTCAATCGGAAGCCGCGCCGCCTCCCCTTCCGCTCCTTCCGTTCCGCCCGAACGGTCTGTCTGCGGCGTTTCCGCCGTTGATTCCGCCGCTCCTGCTTCCCCGCCTCCTGCCGCAGCCGGGACGCGCCATGGCAGAAGACATAAAAGCAGGCATATCGCGAGAAGGACACTCCTCATGCTTCTCGTTCGTTTCCTGATTTGCAGCATATCGTACTCCTTTCCGGTTGTATGTTTCCTTCCTTAATATGACGAATTCGCCGCGGCGGACAAATTTCGGAGAAAGGGATTCGATATCCCTATATGTCGATCTCTTTTCTTGGTAAAGCGTATATGTATATAGGTATGCATATATCTATGTCTATATTGTTCCTTGTTTGTTTGTATGTGTCTATATATATATGCGCCTCGCCGGGGAGATACACCAAAGCGTCTGAAAGCCAGCCCGCTGCCGGCGTAAACGGATACAGGCGCAAAAGAAAGACCAGCTCTGCCAGGAAAAAGCAGGACGGAGTTTTCCGTTCTCCGAAAACAGCGGAGGGCAGCCGGATCGCGCATATTAAAGAAAGAAGTAGGTCTGTTTTCGAAGGAGGAAAACATGCACAGCAAAGCAAAACGTCTTATCCCTGTCGCTCTGCTCATATCATGCCTTATGGGTGGGTGCGGATTTCAGGGCAATGCGAACCCAGCCATTGCATCTCTGCCGCTTGAGTCGTATACCGAATCGGAAAGCAGTCCGGATTCGGACACCGCGGCCGTCCGCAATCCTTATACCTGGATGACGCCCGTCACGCTGAAAATGGGCGATACCAGCCTGACGACGTTCCTCGTCCGTTCGGACCAGATAAACGCGGCGGATACAGAAGCGGAAAGCACGAACCACGGCATTGCCATGTCGTACGCATTGGAAAAGCAGGATGCGGCAGATGCCCTGACGGCAAGGGAAGAAAAGGAAAAAGAAGCGATCCGAACCCGGATCGGGAACGGGACAATTTCGGAAGAAAAAGGCAGCGGCGTCGTCACGCTCAGCTATGCGGTTGAAGACAAGTCCGCCGTTTATCCGTGCATGACGGTCATCAAAGCGGAATCAGTGGAGAACGAGATCTCACTCATCTCCTCTCTCACCATTGATAATACCAGGGCAGATGATCAGACGAGTGCGGTTGTCAAGGAAGCCCTCTCCATACTGGGGATCTCCCTTCAGACCCGTGAGGCGGCGTCCGGAGCGGAAGCGGAATCCGCGGAGTCCGCTTCCTGAATCAGAACACAATAACAGCGGCAGGATCTCCTGCCGCTTCTTGTTTGCTGTTTTTTCCAATGCCCCCGCCTTACGCTTGGTCCCCGCCTGCGTCTTCTTCCAGCCATCCCTCAATGCAGTACCGGAGGAATTCGGACATCGTCACATTGTTCATGAAACATTTCATTTTGAATTTCGCGTACATTTCCGGCGTAATGAAGGTGGTTGCCTTCGCGCCATACACTTCCTTCGGCCTGTACTGTCCGGCAAAGACCAGCTTTCGTCTTGCGGATGCAAGGGACCGTTCGACTGGATCCTGCGGCTGTACAGGCGGTACCTGTGTCGATACAGATTGCGGTGCAGCCACTTGTGGCGGCACCTGCTGAGATGTCTGAGGCCTTTGCGCAGGGGCGGCCTGCGGCTGAGCGTTTGCTTCTTCTTTCTTCGGCGGAACCTGTGCCTGTGGGGCAGGCGCAGGCGCGGCCTTCGGTCCTTCCTTTGGCTGCTCTGTCCGGGCAGGCGTCGTATCCGCCTGCTTCTTCTCCGCTTCGGGCTGTCCGGAAGAGGCGGGCTGCGCTTTTATTTGATCCTGATTTTCCTGTCTGGTCTCCTTCATGATCGTGCCAAACAGGTTATTTGTCACTTTACTCTTTGCCATTCCCCTCGATCTCCTTTACCAGTTCGACAATTACAGCCGCAAAATCCTCGGCTGCATGCGATGACGGATACTGCTGAAAGAAATTCAGCCCCCTCTGCACGCTTTTCAGCTTTTGATCCACACGGATCGGCGTGGAGAAAACGTGGACGCCAAGCTGTTGTCCTACTGCCGGGAGCTGTTCCCAGCAGGAACGGTCCAGAGAATTCCGGCGGTCATAACGATTCAGGAGAATCCCGTAGATCCGGAGGTTCGGATTCATGGTTTTCGCATCGCGGCACGTATGCAGCATTTCCTGCAGCCCGGAGATCGCGTAATCGTCTGCCGTAACCGGGATCACGATTCCGTCTGCCGCGATCATGGCCGACGTCAGGAAAAAGCCCAGGTTCGGGCTTGTGTCAATGATTCCGTAGTCATACTGACCGCTCACTTCTTCCAGTGCCTTCTTCAGGATCAGGTAATTGGATAGTTCCTTCGCGAAAGTCTCTTCGATACCCCTGAGCGCATGGTCGCTCGGAATGATGTCTCCGTATTCCGTGTGCTGGATCACCTCTTCGACCCCGGCTTCCCCCTTCAGCAGATCGTAATAGGTACTGACGCCATCTGTCTCCGCATGAAAACTGGATGTGCTGTTTGCCTGCGGATCGGTATCCACAAACAGGACCCTCCGGCCCGAAGCCCTCAGGCCGTCGCACATGGTCACGGCAACTGTAGATTTCCCGACGCCGCCCTTCTGATTCGCTATCGTGATTGTCTTCACCCTTCGTAATCCCCCTATATACTGTCATATTACACCATGACCATACATGGATGTCAAGATCGCCGCATATTCATATTGATCTATGCTGATTCGTCCGGATTCATGCTGATTTATCCTGATCCTGCTTTCCATTCTTCTCTCATTGTATGCTTTCTGCCTTCTTTCTTTGTCACACAGTCTCTATCATTCCTGCTTGACAAATTATTTTATCATCTTCTTTCTTTGTTTCTTTGTTATCTGTTTTGTTTCTTTATCTATATGTTTGTCTATTCCTTTGTCTGTTTATCTGCTTGTTAGTATGTATATTTCTTTGTTTGCTTTTCTCTTTGTCAATAGACATCTTCTTTGCTTTATCTGTATGCCCTCTGCCATAAATACATCATGAGTCGTTTGCGTATTAATATCTTAGGATGCCAGCCGTCTGATTCGTATCTATGTATGGATATATGTATACATCCTTTACCTATACATTACATGGGAATATCGAGTATCACGTTCTATGAAGGATCCCGTCGATCCTCAAAAAAAGCCGCAGACCCGGCGGAACAGGGAAAAGCAGCAGGAGCCGCGGTGCAGACGCAGCAAAATACAGGTACTTCTGGAAACGGGCCTTTCTTCGTCAACCGCCGCAGGGCAGAATCTATCCGTATAAATCCGGGTGGCTGCATCGCAGGAGATGGATGTCCTTCATCATGTGCATGTTGCGCCCTGTCATTATTGCTTTGCTTGTATGTGTGCTTCGTTATATCGTTCGTTCTTTGTTTGCATATCTATATGGTTATATGCTTATACGTTTCTCCTAGTCATGTATAGGGTTTTGTCTGACGCAGACCGCGCCGATGCGTAAAATCGGCGCAGCATTCCTTATGGCAGGGTAGAAGAGCAGACGATATAGCGGATAAGAATGGACAGCAAACAAAAAGCCCATGAGGAAGATCAGTTCCCCATGGGCCAAAACGCGGTTTTAATCGCCAAACCGCCGTGCCTTAAAATCGTAAAACCGCTTGATCCGCTCGTCAAGCGTGTAAATAAGTTCGAATTCCGCCTCAGACAAATCGTACCGTTTCAGCATGTTCTGGAAATCCTCCGTGAGACGGCATCGTTCCCACAGGCGCTGTTTTGCTGCGGCATCCAGCTGAATGGGCTGAGGCGTATCCGTCTGCCCGTCAGACGTTTCGACGGTTTCCGCTTCAGCATACCGGTTCTGCACGGCCTTGCGGAGCCAGCCATAGTAGTTATGGATATACGGCGTATCCGCCCCAAGGTCAATCGCACGCCTGATGACGTCCGGATCCTGATCGGCCAGCGCCATCAGGTCTTCAAAATAGTTCTGCGTAAAGGATCCTAATTTTTTCACGCCGGAGGCGGACAGGTATTTCCGCATGTCAGCATACAGCTGGCTGCGTACCGAGCTTTCCGTCCGAATCTCCTGAGAGGCTTCCTGGTCAAGAACCACAATATCTTCCTGTCCCTGGTCCTCCTTTTTTGACCGTATCACTTCCGCCTGCTGCTGGATCTTCCGTTTCGCCGCTTCGTCCGGATTGTTATACGAGATGATAAACAGAATCGAGATGACCTTGCCATGCCCGGCCTTTTCCTCTTCGTACTCCATCCTAAGATCGCTGATTTCGCGGATTTCTTCGCGTGCCGGTTCCAGCACGCGGTTTTTCAGGTCCGTGAAGCGGTAACATTGAACGTCTGTCTTTTTGCAGACATTCTCTACAATAAAATCCCAATCCGTGCCATGGGAACGGAGATAACGCGCGATATAAGGAGCGTCCGTATTGATCAGTCCCAATTCCGCCCTTAGTTCATTCACTCCATACCGTACGGTTGTATACCCGGTTGATCCGATGCGATAACACTCTTTCTTCAGTAATTCATACAGGCGGAATGACGGCCCGCGCTGGAAAGCAGTCAGAACGCCAAGCTCAAGAGACGTGTAATTCCGTCTGAGATCGACGATATACGGGGTCATGTCCTTATTGTAATAAATAGTCAGCCGCCCATTGACGAACTCTACGTTCGTGACCAGAGCGAACGTCTTGAAATTGCCCCCGCCGTCCTCGATCGTGATGATGTTGCCGGCAAGGTTTTTCGACACCGTTTTCAGCTTGCGGTAAATATTCACATCGTCCTGCATGCCAAGGATATCCTGGAGTTCCGGCGATGTGAGCGTGCTTTTGACTTGCGAGCTGCCCGGTTCTTTCTCGATCCGGGTCAAACTGATGGCCATGATTTTATTCGCCAAAAGGCTTGCCTTATATTTGGCGGTAATGAACTGGTTTGACTTGCGGACCAGAACCGGTTTTTCTTTTCCCATTGCGGCGCCCCTTTCCAAAACATGTTCCGATCTTAACACATCCGAATAGGAAAGTCTTCCAGATGACGCAGAGATGACAGCAGTCATCGATTCATCCCATCATTTCTGCGTCATCTGCCTTACATTTTTCTCAGATGTGGCAGAAATGACATTAGGCAGAACGGAAGCCTGTCATATCCGCGTGATCTGACGTCTATATGGCGGCAGAAAAGTTTGGGGTCTGCTCTTTCGGTTTCACTTCTGCGCGATCTGAACCCGAAAGAAGCTCCGTACACGGCGGAAGGACGAAGGCAACGTCGTCATTCGTGCTCCCTTCTGGTTTCCAGACATCCAAAAAATAAGGCAGAAAACATCTGATTGAAATGCCGGGTTGTCCTTTTTGCGTGATCTGGCGCAGATTTCCATCAGATCACGCGTAAATGACCATAAGGGCAGTTTGCAGGGTGTCATTTTTGCGCTTCCTGACACGGATCTTTTCCCCAGAACGCGCAGAAATGACAGTCAATCTGTCATGGCGGTCATTTCTGCGTCATCAGCACAAAGACGCAATGTTTTTCTTCGTGACTGTCTTTTTTGCGTGATCTGCACCGGAATATGGGGCCAGATGACGCGAAAATGAAGGTACATCCCTTTGCAGGCAGTGTCCATTTCGCGTGTTCTGCATGTCATTGTCCTTCAGGTCACGCAAAAATGAAAATCACTTGTCGTCCACGCGCCATCTGGAACCTGATGTCCTTCATTCCTGCGTTGTCTGACGCTCTTTACAAGTCAGGAGAAGGTAAACTTCGTTTCATTCCTGCGTGATCTGGAGGACTTTTCCTGACATCTGCCGCAGAAAATGCGCGGACAGCCGTCATGTCTGCGTGATCTGGTTTAGATTTTTCCCGGATTGACAGCATTTTTTGCCTCTTAATAGAATTTGAATCTAATGTTGTGATAAAAGAACAAATATAACCAGATAAAAAAATGTGATGGATTACACAACAACAAATATCTCATGTCTTTCGACCTGATCCATATTCCAGCTCTGGCGGACAACTCGTGCTGCATAGTGTCAAGGCGGTTTTTCTCCGGAAAAACGGCTATTCCTCTTGCTGTGGCATATTAAAAGTACAGCGTCGAATATGTTCGGGGAAGGAGTTTTCGCATGGCAGCTCGTAAAAAAGGGATTGTTGACGATCCGGTTCAGTCCTTCTGGACCGTTCTGGACCAGCAGGATGAGGAAGGTTTCAACTCATGGCTTCAGGATACTCCCTCCGCCATGGAAACGGAAGAGGGGGCGGAATACGCATCGAAATGTCTTTACTACTGCCTGCAGCTTACGATTGCGTCCGATCTGCCAACAGTAGTCCGGCGGGAATGGGAAGACATGCTGCTGAAGGAAGCGGCTGCGCTGGATCGGAAAGCGCAGATTGCCGCGCAGAAACAGGAAACGAAGGCTCTGGAAACGAAGAAGAGCGGGAGAGGGCATAATGATCCGCTCGCTGTCACGCCGATCCTGAGCTTTGGGGAGGACGCGGCTCTTCAACTTGCCGATTACTGTAAGAAGGACGACCAGATCATTCAGAGCTGGTGGATCATGGATCCGAAGGAGAAGGACACGCTTGACCTTGCCGTGGTGTATTCCGGCAACGGGGCGCTGTCCGCCCGCAATCTCCGTGTGATTGCCCAGAACCAGGGATTCAACGTGCACGTCTATGGCGCGCTGCATGAGGAAGGCAAACAGATCATGGCGGCAGGAAAGCCGGTCATTCTGCGGCTTCGGTGAAGGAACACGTAACAGGATTCAGGAAGACCAAATCGAAAACCGGATTAAATACGCCGGGCATGACGACGTATCCGAGCAGAAAGGATGTATCCATGGACAACCGAACCAACGAGTATGCAATGTACAAGGCAGCGCTCTGGATCCTGCGGCAGGAAATTGATCAGCTGGTCGGCAATGAACTGACAGATCTTAAGCATACGGATCCCCAGAACGCCGACTTCGATATCCGGAGGCAGCAGGTCCGGGAGAAAGTGTACGGGATCCTTGAAAAACGGATGGGGACGGACGGGGAGTGAGCGAGTCATCTCGACCAAACGATTAGAATCGCTTGTAAAAAAAGAAGCGATAACCCGAGCAATGCTGTGCTGAGATAGCAAACCAGCGCCTTCAGGTTGGCACACAGGCATACAAAAACCGGAAGAGGGTTGAGCCCCTTCCGGTTTTGCTTTGTCGTGAGGGGCCGGGTAAGAGCATGGCGCATGCCGCACCGCTTTAGACCTGGCCCGCTCAGATGCGCACGATTCTCACTTCTACGTCGGCCTTTTCGGCCTGGCTGACCATGTTTTTGGTCCCCCGGCTGATGCCATCCCAAAAGGCAATGACAAGCGGTTTCGCCTCAAGGACATACAGGAGCATCTGTTTATTCCGTATGGGCCCGGCCGCTCTTCCGTATTTGTCCCATTCCGCCAGAAACACTGTCAACTACCCATGACTGAAGTCATGGGTTTGCGTGGGTGATGCGGTTTCGACGGCGGGCCGTCTCACGCATTCCATACGCAAACTTGCCCGGATACAGCCGCCGCGCTTACTCGTCCGCAGAGTCATAAGTGGAGGGCCGCCAATGAGAGGGCGGTTACCCTAGTGAGCTGCCATACCAGGGTGCGCATTTTAACGGGCGGCCTTTATGACGTCCCGTTCAGGATGCGCAATCCTTTCGCGAGGATATTGCGCCCGGCGTTTGTGTCCCGGTCATGGTGCGTCCCGCACGCAGGGCACGTCCATTCCCGGTCGGCAAGCGTCAGGCGGTCGTCCCCTCTCATTACATGCCCGCAGGCACTGAATGTCTGCGTCGTGTTCTGCGGAGGTACCAGGATGACGGTCCTGCCATACATCCCGGCCTTCTGCTGAAGCTGAGTGAGCAGGATCCGCCAGCCGGCATCGCTGATTGCTTTTGCAAGGCAGTGGTTCTTCAGCATGTTCCGGACCTTCAGGTCTTCCGCCGCGACCAGGTCTTGGTTTTCGACCAGGCCGAGCGAGACCCTGTTCAGGTAGTCGTCGCGCTGACGGGCAATCCTCCTGTGCAGGTACGCGAGCTTTTTGCGGGCCTTCTGATAGTTCCGGCTGCGGCCAAGCCTGCGTCCTTCCGCTTTGGCGCGTTCCGCCCGTCGGGACACCCTGCGCTGCGCCCTGCGGATTTTGTCTTCCACAGAGGCGCGGAACCGCGGGTTAACCACGACGCCGCCGTCCGAGTCGTTCACAAGCGCCAGCAGGTTCAGGTCGATGCCGGCCATAAATTATAACAGGCGCGGGAACCCCGCCGCTTGCAGCGGGGCGGAGCGCCGTCCTCCCTTCTCACACAAAAGCTCCTGCATGATATACAACTGCTACCTTGTGAGGTGATACATCTTTTTTCGTAGGCAACATGACTTTTGTCCCGTTACCATGTGTGCCAATGACCGCAATCTTTCGTTTGTGATACAGTACAACCGTTCCCGGCTGAATTGGATAACGCTGTTTGCGAACAGCGATACGTCCTTTGCTCACCTTTTTACCGTGAAAGATACGAAGATTCCTTTCTCCGTTTCGCGGTTCTGAACGGTTTGTTCTGCCACAGGACAGTTCTGACCCAGAGTGCTTAGTACCATCCCGGATGTCAATATACTTCGCATCATAGAACTTCGATAAAACGCGGTTGTTGCGGCGCTTCTTTTTAAGAAGCTGTTCCGTCGCTCTGTGCTTGGGCTGAAATGCTCCCATACAATAGGCATCATTTGCATGCGTCTTTCCAATGGAGCGATCTCGACGCGATAATTTAGTATACGCTCCATATGTGGTATGCACAGTCAAGCTGGAATCCAAGTCTTTGACAGCCTGCACAATTTTCCACCGCACGGTGTTCATAAACGCTGCACCAGTCAGAGGCTTCATCTTTGGCTGCCAGCCATATAATTTTCCGCCCCGTTTATGGTTTGCTGCCGTATGGCATTTCGTGCAAACTGTAATCAGGTTGCTCATCCGGTCCGTATGATCAGAGGGTGTTTTCCAGAACCTATATGGTGCACACGCAGAATCCGACCATCTTTGATTCCCTTGCCGCAGCACTGGCATTTGTAGCCGTCACGGTAAAATACCGCTTCTCGAAGTGTTGCAATGCCGTAACGGATACCATGCTGATAGTCTGATCCTTCTGGAATTGGCAGGCCCTTTTCCTTTGCCTCAAGTGCCTGTGTATCGAATGTCCCTACTTCAAGGTATACATCACGAATCGGCAGTACCCTTTGGAACGTGGATACAAGACGCACATGAATATCCGCTTTATGCTGAAGCGATGGTGCAAGCCATCCGGGCTTCTTGGAGTATGTGCGGTTGTCAAATCTTGGTGCACGATACCGGAGACGGCCTCGTCTTGCGCGGCGGTACCGTCGCTGCGCATCGTGATGGCCTTTCTCATCTGCAAGCGTATCAACCTGCAGATGGACAAACTCATGCTTTGCGCTCTTTGCAGAGATTCCGATATGCTGATAGCCGGTATCCTCGCAGAGTTCAACCTTCTGCGTATGCGGCGTTTTTTGATCCGGCAGAGCGTAGGTCAGCCGGATTGTAAAACCCGGTTTATGACCTGTCATGACGGCTCTGCCGTCTTTGAGCATGCGTCTCACCTTTCTGATGTTGTAGGTCGGCATCAGCGGTGAGCCGTCTGCAGCCAGTACATATGTCAGCATAACTGATGCCTCCTTCCAAAATTCAACAATTGTTACGTTGCCTTACGGCTCCCTGTGCTGTGTCTCCTCGGGGAAGGCATACACAAGATTCTGCCTATTGAGAGGCTGTTCCCGAAGGGACAATCCCTGTTCGGCGGGTCCACTTCGCCAATGTGTGTCAGCAGTTTATTGTGTACCACACTTCTCCTTACCCTCAGAGATGTTTAATGGCATACCGCAGAGCAGTGGACTTGTGGAGCATCCACTGGTGCCTGTGTTCACGAGCAGACAAGCCGAAACTGATCTGCCGAATTTGCTGATAACGTAGCCCATCCGTAATCCGAAGGTTTTTGAACAGGCTCTGGCTACTCACTCAGGACTGCGATGGAGCTGCAGTCCTCACGTTAGGCCGATGGGGCTGTGTTGCCACAACCCCCACGGCTTGCCGTGGGGTTAGTGAGTCCGACCTGCACAACCGGCTTATTCCGTTTCCTCTTCATCCGGCATCACAATATCGGCTCCCAGTCCGTTGTCTACGATTTTTCTTCCCATGACGCCATCCGGAAATACGATCTGGCCTCCGTTCATGAGTTCGTCCATCGACTCTGGCAGGTCTGTTTTCAGCACCAGGTCGATCTGGTTTTCATCCGCCCCGGCCTTCAGCAGGGCCAGATAATCCTGCAGGATCTGCATGGCCTTTTTCACCCGGACGGGCGGTTCGACATCCAGCCCGTTCAGGTTGAGGAGCAGCGACATGATCTTGTTTTTGGAGAGATGGATATCCGTTGCCCCCATGACCATATCGCTCATATATTCCGTTCCGGCTTCGTTGTTGGCAACAGCCACCGTCACGAACATCGGCATCTTATGGGCGTAACACTGGAGCTTCAGGTCCTTTACGGCCGGTGCGATGTGTGCCTCGTACTCTTTGCGTTTGTCGTATTTGTCCTTTTCGTGCAAGGCTTTTTCTCCTCCCTTTTTTAATCCCCGATCAGTTTATCCAGCGAACCGAACAGATCGAACGACCCGCCAGATGCCGTTTCGTCCCGTTTCACTTCGCCCGCATCGTCGTCCCAATCGGCATAGCGGGAGCGTTTTTTCGGTTCCATCACGGCACCTTTTTCGGAAAAAGCAGCGCAGCCTGCCGGTTCCGGCGATGCGGCGGATGAGACCGCTGCGGCTGTTTTTCTGGCCGCGTCTTCCGCCGCGATTTCCTCCTTTACCTCTTCCTGTGTCTTCAGCAGGCGTTCCGGAGGTTTCGGCAGGACCTTTCCCCGCGGCCTTTTGGAAACATATCCGCCATCTCCGTGGCGATGCCCGTTCTTCGTTTCCACCTGATACATGGCCGTATCCAGATACGGCGTGAAGAAGGGCTGGGAGAGATACGCACGGAAAATCTGTTTGATCGCCGCGTTCCGCTGACCGTACCGGATGCTTTTCATGACCGCAATCACATCATCATCTTTCCCGGAAATGAGAACGAAATGCGCATACGTGTTGGCAAGAACAACCGTTTTTTCCGGAGGCTCCGGAATCGGGATGGAAAGCGGCTCTCCGCGGGCATAGGATATGACCGCCCTCTTGAGCCACTTTCCCATGGAGAAATCCGGACACGCCGCGAGGCCGATCAGATCCAGATCGTGCTGCCAGTAAAACCGCACAATCAGGTTCATACAAGCCTCCTTACCGGTTCAGGCGGTTCAGCAGATAGAAGTAATAGCCGCGTACGTTCGAGTATTCGTTGCTGAGCCGCGGATCGTTGACATTGCCGGGAATGATCTCAAGGCCTTCCATATCCTTGAAAACACGGTTGAAGTCCGCCGCCCATGCGTCATAGGTGCCGCCTGCCGCGATAATGTAATCGACGTCTGCATAGTAGTTGTGGACGGATTTCAGCTTTTCGACGGCTTCCTCACAGACCCGGCGGCTGTTCTTTTCCAGAAGATCGTCGAAGGGATGGCGGACCGCCTTCATCTCCCTGCGGTCCATCGAACGGATCGTTCCGTCTGCCAGGCGGTTCTGCAGCTCCGGTACGCTGATCTCCACTCCGTACATCCGCTGGATATCGCGGCATGTCCGCGCAAAAACCTCGCGCATTCCCAGCTCCGGGAACGTCTCATAGCCGACGACGCTGCCTTTGCGGACAGTATAGTCGTCCAGCGTGCCGAAACCGGGGTCAAAGATCACCAAGTTGGAGGAGAAGTAGGTCTGCGCGATCGGCATCTGGCGGCCGTCCATTCCGACGGAAGCCGAAATCAGGGCGCCGAGAGGCTGCGGCATGACGTGAATATGCTCCTGCGGCAGGTCGAATGTGAACCGCTTCCATGCGCCATTTCCGATCTTCAGTTCAAAGTCATGGTGTCCGCCCAGCGCCTCCTTCAGGACGGACGCGTCGGACAGGTACTTCGGCGGGAGGCCCGTTTCCAGATAAACAGGCAGACCGTCCGGGCCGCCGTACTCGTTCGTTTCAAGGCCGAGCGCCATACCGGTCCGGGCAATCACCTGAAACATCGGCGAGAAGTAACGATGGCGCCCGAACAGCTCCGCTTCGCTGTCCATCACATCGTCCGCGTCTACCTCGTCATAAGCCAGTGATCCGACCGTCCAGATCTCGCCGGTCTTTACGTCGCGGTAGCGAAGGTCGGACGGGGCCTCCTCCTTCAGCGTCACACGTCCTTCCGGAAGCTTCCGCGCATACGCGGGGAAAATAAAGGAACGGTTCGGGCAGATCCCCTTCACGGCCGAGTATCCGATGTCAAGGCCGATCGGCCATGCTTTCTCACTTGCCGGCATCTGGCAGTCCGTCATCCCGCTCTTCGTCTTATACTCGCTTGTCTTCATCGCTCTTTCGCCGCATCATGCTGCGGCTCTCCTTCCTGCATGGTTTGGGTCACAAAAATGACCATTCAGCAATTTCCTCCTAAGTATGACAGATTTTTCGGGACGTCCCGTTTTCGGAGAAATTAGGCGGGAACGGACCTGCATTTCTCCGAAAATGGACCATGCCGCAGGATCCGGCATATTCAGCACAAATAGGAAAGGAGAGCCGGGCAGGTCCCGGCGTCAGAAATGGAAAAGCTGAACGAGCACGCACTTCGTTACCTTGTTTTTGTGAAACGGCCGTCGATGGCGGAGGCGAGCCAGATTGCGGGTTTTGCCTGCTGTTCGGACGCAAGGAAGTTCGTAAAAGAGAACGAGTATACGTTTCTGGCCGTACGGAGCAAAGACGGGTTGCTGGTGCGGTCGCGTCTTGCCTGAGCATCGTCTTGCTGTTTCTCCGTCTCTTCGGATTGATCGGTGTCGAACGAGATGTTCATTTCTCCGGAAACGGAACGAGCCGGAGCTTTCGTTCATAATCAGCATGGAAAGAGACAGGGCCGGGCGTGCCTGCCCGGATGAAGGAGGAAAAATCAATGGATACCAGAAAACCTTATGTCACGCAGCTGTGTGACACGCCGGACGGGAACCGGGCCGGTTCATACTGGCTCGTTGCGTTCGGTCAGGACGACGAGGAGCATGTCGGGATGTACCCGCTTCCGGAAGAGCGGACGGAAATCGACGTGATCGAGGATCAGCCGAAACGGGTTGTTTCTTATGAAAGCTTTTCGGCGGATTTTGCCTGCGGCCTTGTGCCGGAAGAAGAGCTGCCGGTCGTGCGGAAGTCGATCCGGACCGGATGGATCCCGCCGGAAGACAAGGGCACCGCTCCGTGCTGCCTGCCGGGCGGGGGAGTGGCGGAACTGACCTATCGCCAGATCGTCGGCATGATGAAGGCCTGGAATATACCGGGCGTGCATGCGGACGGAAGGCTGTATGTTCTGTCGGGCGATAAGCTGGTCACGCGGGTCATGGATCGGACGGATCAGGCATAAGGTCCGCCCTCTCAAAAGCCCCGCGGTGAGACGGCTTGCCCGGGGCACATCACACAGAAAGGAAAAAGCCAATGTTACGCGAAGAAATGAAGCTGTTTGCCGCGTTTCCCGGAAGCGTCATCCGTGAGGACGGCACGTTCGCTGTTCTGGGCGATCCGGACTGCGGACTGGATCTGACAGTCTGTGAGACGAAGGAGGACATCAGCGTCCACCTGCTGGAGAACCTGAGCAAGAGCGCCTGCCGGGTGCGGACGTATGACGTGCCGGACGGACAGGAGCCGAGACGGGTGCGTCTCCTCCGGGGGATGAACCAGTATCTTGGGACGAGTCTTTCCGAGGAAGACATGACGAATGTCTACCGCAAGATCGGTAACAGCATCCACCCGGATCTGTCCCGTTCCTTCGTCGAAGCGAACTGCGACATGTCTGTGCTGATCCCGGAAGGAAGCCAGACGGATAACACGCTGCCGGGCCGGAAGGTCATGGAAACGAAGACCGTCTATCCGGAAGGCGGGCATGAGGGCGAACCGCTGGCGGAAGTGAAGCGTCTGGAGTCGGACGAGATCGTCATCTCGCCGCTGTCCGCCGCTCTGGCAAAGGACGGCCTGGCGCAGGGGGCGATCCTGAAGGCTGTGATGGAAGCGCTTTCCGACGTTAAGACGCATATGACACCGGACAGATCACGCGGCGCCGAGATCAACATCTGGCCGATCTGGTCGATGGAAAAGAACAGCCTGCGAGCTCCGCGCACACTTGAGGAAGCAGCCCGTCAGATGGGTTTTGAAGAGGAGGCGGAAGGAAACGCCGAAGAGGCTGGGGCGGACCAGATGAGGGGACTTGAAGAGGCACAGATCGCACTGCGGGAGGAACCGGAGACGGCCCCTGCAGGAGAGAGCATGAAGACGGTCCCGGAACTGGAGGAAGAGCCGGTAACGGAAGGAACGGCTGATCCGGCGGAGGAGCAGGAGACGGAGACAGAACTGGCTTCCTTGTCCGATGCCCCGGATCCGGCCGAAACGGAAGAACCGGAGGAGATGGAGCAGAGTTCGGCCGCTGCGGAGCCGGTGCCGAATCAGGCGGAGTGCGTGCCGGACGAGGACACGCTGCCTTCTGATGAGCAGACGGAAAGCCGGCATGAAGGAGCCGGGCCGGCAAGTGTCCCGGAAGGAGAAGATGCATCCGGGCTGCCGGACCGAGCTGCCGTGGGCGATGACCTGCAGCCCGATGAGCCGAACGGGGAGGCGGACGACGGGAATGAACAGGTGGAAGCGCAGGCGGAGGCGGATCTCAAAGCTATCGGCGAGTCCGTAAACCCGCATTCTTTCTGTGGCTACCTGTACCGCCACTGCCTGAACCAGCCGGGCAAGTCCCGCCATTTCGCTATGCTGGTCCTGACCGATCCGGATTTCCCGAAGGACACGGACCAGTATACGGAAGCCAGACAGTATCTTGAGCACAGCGGGGCGTCCAATGGCTGCTTGAAGCTGTTTGCTGCCTGTTGGAAGGAATACAAGCTGGATTCCTACCGCCATCACGAAGACGCCGCTTCCGTATAAGCGATCCAGAGTCTTCATCGAAGCAGGGCCGGGCGTGTGTCCCCGGCCCTTTCTTTTGCGTCTGGCACAGATCCTCCTGGGGCGGTTTGCATTTCTCCGGAAATCATGCATTCCTGCCGGATGTGGCATGCTGTATAGGAAGGGGGAGGGGCGATGAACAAATTACAAACCGTAGCGGCCCTGAAGGAAAAGGGCATTGATGTCTCCTACGAAGAGGGCGTCATCTATCTGAACGGGGTCCGTCTTGAAGAGGCGCGGGCCCTGCTGTCCGATCTGGGTTATCATGCGTCGTTTGGCATCAAAGGCGGGCCGGATGCAGACGACAAGAAAAAGAAGAAGAAAGGAGGGCTGGATGAAGAAGATTCCGACCTTATTTGAAAGAACATTCGATCATCACCATGTCGTCGGCATCACGCCGGACGTGCATCCGGGCTGTGAGTGGGTGATGAAAGGAGAAGGAGAAGCGACCGTCAAGATCGACGGAGCGTGCTGCGCGATACTGGGCGGCGTGTTCTATGTACGGTACGACGCGAAGGCGGGGAAGAACGGGAAGCGGAAGCCGGTGCCGGCAGGCGCCATCCCGTGTCAGGAGCATCCGGATCCGGTGACGGGACATTTCCCGTGCTGGGTGCCGGTTGAGAAGGACAATCCGTCGCAGAAATGGTTCTGTGAGGCATTCCGGAATGCGCCGGGCTATGGACTGGTCCTCTATGGGCCGGATGGAAAGCTGCGCGACCATACGTATGAGGCGGTCGGTCCGCACTTCCAGGGCAATCCCTACCATCTCGACCGGGATATCCTGCTTCCGCATGGATTGTGGAAGATCCCGGAGCTGAACACGAGCGGGCCCCGCACGTTCGAAGTGATCCGGGCATGGCTGGAAACGCATCAGGAAGAAGGCATCGTGTTCTGGCAGGACGGGGAACCGCAATGCAAGATTAAGCGGTCGGATTTCGGCCTTACGTGGCCGGGTGGGGAAGGAGGCATGCTGCCGGATGACGGAAGAACAGACTGCACAGAATTATTCTCATAAACTGGAACCAGCCCTGACCGCGGCCCGGATCATGGAACTTCCGGTCGAAGACCTGATCCGGGCGCTGGACCGTCAGTGCCGCCTTTCGCCGCCGAAACAGCTTTCTTCCCCGGAAGACCTTGACAGGGCGGCGCATCTGATGAGCCGGTGCACCTCGCTGTATGCGTACCTGACTGAGATGGCGCTTTACATGGAGAACCGGAAGCGTCAGCTCAAGGCGTCCGGTGCGGCAAAAGGCGAGATCGAAGAGGCCCTGATGAAGCAGAAAATCCTGACGTCGTTTGCGGAGTTCGCGCATCAGACATCCGCCGTGACGTCTCGGATGGCGTCGCTTAAAACGATGGCGCAGCAGGAACTCACGATGGGGAGGGATCCGACATGGACGAAGAAGCCGGAACACATGTCCTGAACGACGGAACGGTTCGCATTGTGATTCCCGTCCCGCCCGTCACCAAAAAGAACCATTCACAAATCGTGCAGAATGGTGAGAACGCCAGACCGTTTCTGGTTCCGTCGAGTTCCTACCAGGCGTATGTGCGGGAGTGCCTGTGGTTCTTAAAACCGCTGGGGATTGAGGATCCAGTTAATGTGGAAGCGCATTTTTACGTGGCAAGGCGTTCCCGGATCGATCTGGAAAATCTGAATGCGGCCCTCCATGATGTGCTCACGGTCGGGGGCGTGCTCAGAGACGACAACGCGTGGATTATCGTCTCGACCGACGGAAGCCGGGTCCATTATGATAAAACGAATCCCCGGACGGAAGTCGTCATTACGCCGACGCAGGCGACATTTCCCAAAGCAGAAAAGAGCAAAAAAGAGAAGGCAGGCCGTTAAGGCCTGCCTTCCGGCAGTTCATCTGCTTGCGGACCGTCCTGCCATCCGCGTTCCGAACACGGCAAGGCGCGTCAGACCGGCGACCATTCGACAATCCGAATATGCTGCCAGTTTTCGAGACAGGTGTAGGTTAAAAAACCATCGGTGTTTTCCCAGTTAATCGGCTGTCCGTCCTCATTGTAGAGGCAGGGATCCGCTTTGTTGATCCCGTCAAACGCCGCAGTGCAGGTATAGGTCGAAATCTGGTCTCCCCGCGTGATATATGCCTTCGTGACACCTGCTACGGCCCCTTCGATCCGGTCAAAGCCCTGGTTCTTGTGATCGCCGATGACGTCCTGCCCGTCTTCATCAAACCCGTTTTCCAACGGGGTAGACCATGCAGCACTGTCCTTCGCGTCACAGATGGCCTGCGCCTCCGGATCGGACAGTCCGCAGATGTCGTACAGCGGCACGCTGATGTCGAGTTCCGGAATAATCAGGCGGCCCCTGTCTCCCTGCGGGAGCGTAACATCGACGCCGGCCGGGGCTGTGTCATATACTGCATCTGCCGATGCGGATATCGCGGCATCTGCTCTGGCGGGGGAAGCCGCCATCATAAGGCCCGCCAGAAGCAAAGCGGCTCCTGTTGCCGAACGTTTCCATGCGTTCTGTGTTTTTCTGTGCATCGCGTTTCTCCTTTGTGTTTCCTTTCTTGATCCCGGCTTCTGTCCGATAGCTCGTCTCGAGGAAGTCCAGACGCGCACGATCCATCGGCACCAGATCCGCCGTCTTCCGCAGCCGGTATTTCTCGTTGCCGGACACCACAAGCCGGTTGTATACGGCCCGGCTGGCTCCGTCATTGACGGCTACGATATGTTTGCCCTGCCGGGACAGATGCAGTTTGAGCACGAGTCCGATGTGGTACGGCATCTGATTGCACTTGCGCATAGACTTCCTCCTTTCTGGGAACTCTCTCATGCCCATCCAGCCAGCAGGCGGCGGGCTATGTATTTTCCCTTCTCTTTTAATATGGAGGATCCTGCGGATCATTGTGTTTTTGGAGAAGCGCGAGTCTGCTTCATCAGATGTTCGGAAGAGATGGTGTTTTTGATCCTGCAACTTCGACAGACCCGTCGAGGACAGAAAGCTCAAATTACTCTGGCCCAATTCCTCCCGCGATTAAAATCGCAGGCATCCTTGGGACGTGTTTCTGTGAAGGCGTAAACGTGTTGGATGGGACTGGCAGGGTGCCAAAGCGTGCAAAAAAGGAAGCCCCTCGAAAGGCAACCTCATTAAGTTAAGGCCATTCTGAAGAAAATCTTCGGAAATCCTTAACTTAATGCCATTGCCTCGAAAGGAGCTTCCCGGAATTTCAGGCTGGCAGGGTCAGGCTCTTCTCGCGCCGGGCATATTCGTGGCGTATGCGCACCGTAAGGAGCAGAACGTCAGGTCCATACCGATATCGCATTGCGGTGAGTGCAGGCCGTTGCGCGTGCAGAGATCCGAAAAATGCCGGCATCTGACGTTAAAGTCTGGTTCTTTCGACACGGGTTCGGATTCGGCCGCATGGGCCGGCACTGGTATTTGGACGCGTTTCAGCCTGAGCATCCGATGGTCGGACACGGCGGCACGGTATTGGCGGAGCGCATTCGAGGCCGTTGTATAGTTGGCGAACTGAAGCGGTTTTCCGTCTTTCTGACAGGCCTGCCATGCGCCGTCAACGTGTTCCTGCATCTCATAGACTTCCGACTGTCCGGCCGGGGCAGACGGGGTGCGGTACACGGACATGAGCTTGCTACGCACGTCTTTAATCCGTTTCTTCGCGCAGACAAAATCCGCGTCTCCTGTTGGGCTGACCGGCGTTCCGCCGCCTTTACGCAGCGCGGCCAGCGTGTCCAGGGCCGCCAGCAGGCAGCGCATTTCATCCCGGGTGAGCTGTGCTTCTCGGCCGGATCCGTTTTCTTCTGCTATGAGAAAAGTCGTATAATCTGCATCTGCCGTCATCGCGATTCCTCCTTTTGGCGTGTCCTTTATACGATAAAAACAGTATACCGGATCCGCCGGATCGCTTTATTTTCGGAGAAATGGAAAGGCCTGCCTGTTTGTTTCGGAAGGCTGCCGTGCCGGACGTCCGGTCCTGTGCGCAGCATCAGGACCGGCTTTCGCGGATGAAAAGGCCAGCTCTTCCGGACAAAAGACAAGGACGTGTCGGAAATGGGGAAGCAGGCAAAAAAAGATCCGCTCCGGCGGGTCGGATGTGCATTGACCATTTTTTAAGATTGCGGTATTGTGTAAACAAAAGCAGGCAGCCACTCTTTTTGTCAGTCCCCCTCAAACCGACATAAAAAACAGCTGCCTGTTTTTGTGTGTTCTTCTCCGTGAGAGATGGTGTTTTTGACGGTGCGGGGATTAAGGCTGCCGAAACACGGATTGGGTATTTCCATCGGAATCCCGCAGTTCGCACTTTCCGAAATCGATGTTGTCTGCGTTGATGCCAGCCTGTTCCAGTGCCTCCCAAAGCCGGGTCAGTGCGGCGTCTGCCGTCTGTTCGTTGGTCGGAAAATAGACATAGCCGGTGAAAGCGGCCATCAGCTCGTTTTTCTGCATGTTCGTTCTGTTCCCTCCTTCTTCTCGGATCAAACGTGTTTCCCTTGCTGCTGATTCCATTGAACAGTGTACCTTATACCGGCAGATCGCTCCGTTTGCGGAGAAAAGCGGGAGGTTGCGTGAGGGCCTGTTCGCGTAGGGGAATTTTGCGGTGTCAACGCCCATGGCTTCAGCCATGAGTAGATGATGGCTCTTCTTCCGCCAGCTGCTGCGCCAGCTCCTGTACGATGCGAACCATCAGGTTGGCCGGGTTTCCTGCAATGCGGTATTGGGCCTTAATGTCCTCAGCTGTGTAGGGCGTATTCCGACCGACCGAAGCGAAGAACTGTTCGACCATTTGCACCGCTTCGTCCGCTGACAACATTTGGACCTCATGTTTTTGGGTGAAACGGCGCATCAGAGCCGGATCAAGAATGTCAGGGCGGTTCGTAGCGGCCAGCAGGACGACATGGTTCGGAAGCGAGTCGAGATGCTGCATAAGCGAAATGGTTGTCCGTTCCAGTTCTCCGTCCGCTCCTTCCCTGCCCGCACTTTTCCGTGTCATGGCAACGCAGTCGATTTCGTCCAGAAACAGGACGCATGCCCGTTCCTTGGCGCACTGGAATGCTTTGCCAATATTTTTAGCCGTGCCGCCAAGGAGAGAATCGACCGCAGCCGCAAAATTCACGTAATACAGCGGCAGCCCCATCACGTAGGCGATATAGCGGGCGAACATGGTTTTGCCGCATCCTGACGGTCCGTACAGAAGGGTCGCGTTGGTATATCGGATATGCATTCCCGCCAGCTTTTCCGCTGCTTTGTACATCCTGCGGATCGTTTCACTGACCGCTTTCTCCCGGTCAGAAAGGACATAACGCTGCATTTCTTCTTCGTCCGGCCAGCCGCCTTCCAGAACATTCTGATACATTGCGGGCAGGGCCGGCTTTTTGGTAAGGACCGCCTTGTATTTCTCTACAAATGCACTGTCCTTCTTTGTTGTGTCTTCCTCCAGCACGGACAGCAGACAGTTTCTTGCCTCCGCGTATCGTTCGTCCGCCAGCAGGCGAATCAGATTCTTTTGCCGATCTGTTAAGACCATGAGCCCTCCTTTCGAGTTTTGGCGGCCTGGTTGCACGCATCGCTGTCATGCAGGGCCGCAAGATAGCAATGGCCCGCACGTACCGCCAGCTCCTCACACTTTCTCTACCAGGTCCTCGCCCCAGACAACATTGAGGCTGGATCCGGTGTCCCAGTGCACGAGCAGCGAACCGGCATCATCAACACCGTATATCGTGCCGTATGTTCCCACAGGCGGTGCCTGCGGATCATCCATCCGGACCAGACGGATCCGTGTCCCGGAAGGAAATTCCGTCCGGATGGCTTCCAGCTGTTCCCTGCTTCTACCAAAGCTTTTTACGATTTCCATTTTGTTCTCTCCTTTTACGCGAACCGCTGCAGTCCCGCCTGCTGCATGGGCAGGAACTCGTTGTGATACAGCTGCCATTCCAGTTCGTTCTGCGCATCCGCAATACAATCGTTCCGGAAACTTTCCCAGTACAGGTCGTTCCGGATGTTGTCCCACAGTTCTTCTTTGATCAGGAAATTTTCCTGCTCATCGAAGTGCTGCCAGCTGAGCGGGTATGATACTTCCCGCACGGCCTTAACCAGCCGGCCTGCCTTCCTTGAGATGAGCCGGATACTGCGGGCGGGCCGGGAAATCCAGCGCCTTCTGATGAACCGTTTGAGGCCGATGGCCTGCAGATCGGTCAGGCGGTACAGGCTGACGGCCTGTTCCATTTGTTTTCGCGCGCGGGACTTCAGACCGCGGACACGGTCTTCTGTGAGCGGGCTCTCCGCCGCACGGGCTGGAAAATCCGTTAAGGCACGGATGCGCCGCACGGTATTGATGTACCGTCGAGCCTGATCCGATACGCTCGTGCCTTTTATTTTCACAATTTTTGTGCTCATTTTCTTTCCTCCCTTTTACTTCTGCTGATTTTCCGGCATTCCCGGATCAAGCGTCTCCCACTCCACCACGGTGATGCCATGCCGAAGCGCATAGTCGCGCTCCACGTTGGCGCCTCGGGATGTTTTCCATCCCGGCAGGAGACAAAGCATGCTGCATTTGTCCAGCAGGTTCAAATCCACATCAAGGTATTCCTGCCACGTAAATTCTGCATCTGCCAGAGGAAGACAAATCCGGGCCGGATTGACGACCGCGTAACCGTATCTCGTCAGTTGTTTCTCGACCCGGTTAAACTGGGCCAGGTAATCCGCGATGCCGGTGATGGCACCGGACAAATAAACTCTCTCCATTGCATTCTCCTTACAATTTTTCATCTCTCCGGAATGAGTAATTGTCATTGCCGGCGATGATCACATGGTCCAGGAATGATAGATTTAGGATCTTACTGGCTTTGGCTATTTCGGCTGTCAGTTCTTGATCATCCGCACTCGGCTTTACATTGCCTGACGGATGATTATGTACCACGATAAACGAAACGGCATCCACCAACAGCATATCCCGCATGATCTCACGGACATTAAGCAGTGCGTGATCCCCGCCGCCATGAGCCACTTCGAAAATACCGCGGCAATGCAGGTGAACATCCAGTCCGATTGCCCATGCATGTTCATCGGCCAGCTGGTGTGCATGAAACACATCCCTCATGGTGCTGGCGACCAGATCTGGCGAACAAAAGCATCCGTTGTAATTGACCGCATTTTCCCGTACAATCGCAAGATTGCGCGACCCGGGTTCGTACACGACTTGTAGCTTTTTAATTCTCATACCGACATCCTTTCACTAAACGGGCCAGCCTTCCGGCCGGCCCGTTTCAGTGTATCCGTCCCCGCAGTGACTTGCCAGTCGAATGTCAAGAAACATCTTGTCTGTCCGTCCGATCCGGGTTGTCCAGTGCCCAGATCCTCCGGTCCGTGCAGAAC